>ERZ650300.592-NODE-592-length-22272-cov-21.401134_pt1 | contig 22272 bp, 19 predicted proteins | sample MGYA00376236_ERZ650300 | MGnify/ENA primary metagenome ERZ650300 (study PRJEB26733, sample SAMN07839303) | wastewater metagenome | biome: urban; feature: wastewater treatment plant; material: waste water | place: USA: North Carolina | collected 2016-04-28 ...
AGTCATTTGTGTCGCCCTACTAGATTAACTAACCCTGCCGATTGGCGGGGTTTTTCAGCTTAAAATTTTGCCAAAAAAGAGCGTTATATTAGCTGATTATCTAGCACTTTGACTGTGTCATCGGTCAGATTGCCCGCAGCTTTTTGTAGGTCAATGTAGGCATTTAGATAATCAAAATACGCATTAATCAAATCGCGTTTGGCAGCGTGATATTGGCGCTCTGCCAGTAATGTATCCACCATCGAGCGCACCCCCAAATCATAGCCTGTTTTTGACGCTTGCGCGACGCGGCGATTGGCATCCACGGCAACTTGCTGGGCTTTAATCGTGGCACGCTGTGCGACCAAATTTAGATACGCTTGGCTAGTCTGAGTCATCGCGGCTTGGTACACATAGGCGAGGCGACTTTTTGCCGCTTGCGCCTGCAAATTGCCTTGCTCAACGCCTGCGCGTGTCCGCCCACCGGTATAAAACGGGAAATCCACTTCCACCCCAAAGCTATAATTGGTGCCACCAATAGCGCTTTGGTTATTATGGGTATAATCTTGCCACCCCACATTGCCTACCAAATCGACACGGGGGTAGAGATTGGCTTTGAGATAATCGACTTGTTTGTTGGCAATCGCCACTTGGGTTTGTGCTAGCTGAATATCGAGATTATTATTTTGTGACTGCTGCATCCAGTTTTCGATACTTTGACTGGCCACGAGATTCAAATCAGGCGGTAATTTGATACTGTCTAGCTGATTGATTGGTTGACCGGTTAGCAGTGATAACTGCTGTTTGGCATTTACGATTGCCACGTCATTGTTGGCAATAGAGGCGCTGACGCTTTCAAGCCTTGCACGGCTCTCTTCGGTATCTACCCGCGCTGCTACCCCTTGTGCGAGTCTCGCTTGCATCATGTCATTTTGTGCTTTGAGTGCGGTGAATTCGGCATTGAGGCTATCTGTCATCGCTTCAGCGCGCAATACATTGAGATAGGCCTTGCTGATTTGCTCGATTAGTTGTTGGTGCTGCTGTAATAGCTGGATGTCATTGGCTTGACCGGCGAGCACGGCTTTTTCATAATTTGCCCATTTATCAGCACGAAACAAGGCTTGGCGCAGTCCGATACCAATTTGGCTTGCGGTATTACCCGTATCCGGGATGTTATCGTCTTTGGGATAAAACTGGTTATGTTTGACACTGCCTTGTAGTCCCACTTGCGGCAGCATATCGCCAAACGCTAGCTGCACATTTTTTTGCGTTGCCAAATAGTCATATTGTTGCCCTGCCCAATTGCCATTGGTACGCTGGGCTGCACTATACAATTCCCACAAATCCTTTGCCATCGCGGCTGGGCTGATAGACATCGACCCTATCAATGACACTGCCATCGCCCCTAATCGCCATCGGGCGCCAGTCGCTTTACGATTCCACAAACAGATGTATTCCATATCAATAATTACAACATTTTCAACAACCAATGAGCTTCTATCATACCGATAGTTGTCAAAAAAATCAGTAATTTAGTTGAGTAAATCATCGGCACAAAATGGCTAAAAATCTATTAGGTAAACCTGTGAGTTTTTGTTAATATGGAGATATTGACTCGGGGTGCAGTTGGATGACATACCAACGGCTGAGACATACCCGTCGAACCTGACACGGTTAATACCGTCGTAGGGAAGTCGTCTATTAGGTTAGTTAGACTAGTGTTTTTCTACAATTATTCTTTTACTAGAAACAGTCATACTCACCTATCTTCGCCCGAGTCCAGCAAACCATAACTTCATAACATAACATGGACTCGCTATGAACCAACTTACCAATGTTACTCACAAGACCCCTGCCCACCGTGACCCTACCGACGACCGCTTTGAAGAAGAAGCGCGTGATTTGACCCGCGCGTTGCCGGCATCTCGCAAAGTCTATATCCAAGGCTCACGCCCTGACATCCAAGTACCGATGCGGGAAATCACCTTGACCGATACCCCGGTGGGCGGTTTTGGTAAGGCAGAAGGCGAAAAAAACCCACCGTTTTATGTGTATGACACCTCAGGGGTGTATACCGACCCCAATATCGAGATTGACCTCACTAAAGGCTTACCAAAACTGCGTCAAGCTTGGATAGAAGCGCGCGGCGACACCGAGCATCTTGCCAAACTCTCAAGCCAATACGGCAATGAGCGTGCCAATGACATCGCCACGGCTAACCTGCGCTTTGGCCATATCGACAAACCAAGACGGGCAATCAATGGCAAAAACGTCACCCAAATGCACTACGCCAAACAAGGCATCATCACCCCAGAGATGGAATACATCGCCATCCGTGAAACCCAAAAACAGCATGACCTAACTGATACGCGTCAGCACGCTGGTAACAACTTTGGTGCCAATACCCCCAAACTCATCACCCCAGAATTTGTGCGTGCTGAAGTCGCTGCGGGACGAGCGATTATCCCCAATAACATCAACCACCCCGAATCAGAACCGATGATTATTGGGCGCAATTTTTTGGTCAAAATCAATGCCAATATCGGTAATTCAGCGCTAGGCTCTAGCATTGACGAAGAAGTTGCCAAAATGACCTGGGCTACCCGTTGGGGCGCGGACACCATCATGGACTTATCAACCGGTAAGCATATCCATGAAACCCGTGAATGGATTATCCGTAACTCCCCCGTGCCCATCGGTACCGTACCGATTTATCAAGCCCTAGAAAAAGTGGATGGCGTTGCCGAAGATTTGACATGGGACATCTTTAAAGACACCTTGATTGAACAAGCCGAGCAAGGTGTTGATTATTTTACCATTCACGCGGGTGTGCTACTTCGCTATGTACCGGTGACCGCCAATCGTTTGACAGGCATCGTCAGCCGCGGCGGCTCGATTATGGCGCAGTGGTGTCTTGCCCATCATAAAGAGAATTTTCTTTATACCCACTTTGAAGAAATTTGTGAGATTATGAAAGCCTACGATGTGGCGTTTAGTCTGGGTGATGGTTTGCGCCCCGGTTGCCTACAAGACGCCAACGATGATGCGCAGTTTGGTGAGCTCAAAACCCTGGGCGAGCTGACCCAAGTGGCATGGCAACATGATGTACAGGTCATGATTGAAGGTCCAGGGCATGTTGCCATGAACCGTATCAAAGAAAACATGGACTTACAGCTTGAAGTCTGTAAAGAAGCGCCTTTTTACACCCTTGGACCTTTGACGACGGATATCGCGCCAGGCTATGACCATATCACCTCCGCCATTGGTGCGGCGATGATTGGTTGGTACGGCACGGCCATGCTGTGCTATGTCACACCAAAAGAGCATTTGGGCTTACCCAATAAAAAGGATGTCAAAGACGGTATCATTACGTACAAAATCGCCGCACATGCAGCAGACTTGGCAAAAGGACACCCAGGTGCCCAAGCGCGGGATAACGCCTTGTCAAAAGCACGTTTTGAGTTTCGCTGGGACGACCAGTTTAATCTGTCACTTGACCCAGACACGGCACGTGAATTCCATGATGAAACCTTGCCAAAAGAAGCGCATAAATCAGCGCATTTTTGCTCGATGTGTGGTCCAAAATTCTGCTCGATGAAAATCACCCAAAATGTGCGGGATTATGCCGCAGGGCTTGAGTTTAATAAGCCACAGCTTGGGCAAGACATCACCCCTGATACAGGCGAGTTATCGGATGCCAGCCACGCTATCAAGCAGGTGGATACTGAATTGGTCGGGCAAGTCGGTGAAGCGTCTGCCGATGAAGTCCGCCTAGGTATGGAGCAGATGAAGCAAAAATTTATTGAAGAAGGTAAGCAGCTGTATAAAGAAGTTTAAATTTTATTAAAAAAAGCCACTAGCAGAAGTTAGTGGCTTTTTCCTTGGTGATAGTTTTTTAAATCAGAATCTAACGACCAAATAAAAATCTCACTCATGGGATATAGTTGGCACAGCTTTTCAAATTCTTTTACAATCGAAAAATCTGTTAAACTGATTCCTTCATTGGGTTTGGTTGGAAGCTTATTTTTACCCACTTCATTAGGAAATTGACCCAGCCAATCTTTTAACTCATCGGTTAAGTCAAAATCACTAATACGAAAAGGGATTTCACCGTTTAAAGACTGTTTGATGGTTTTGAAAAATCGGTTTGCAGATTCGCGACGCAAGCGACCATCACCATTTTGACTAATATGATTGCCTGTTTCAATGACAGCCACAAGCGGAATAATAAAGGTGCAATCAAGCTCGACAAAATCAGCAAATTCTTTACTAATTTTTGTTGAATTTTGACTACGATTGGGGACATTGAGAAGGTTTAATAAAACAGTTGTATCAATTAGACAGATCGCATTCATTGACTATCTACCTGCATCTGCTTGAGCCAATCTAAGGCTTGTTTTTTCTTTTCTTCTTTTGTCTTTGGATGTTTAACAAACCGCTCAACAATACCGCGTGTTACCAAATCGCCTAACGAGCCTTGCACAACCAATCCCACATAATCATCCAAATCACCCAATCTTAGCAAACGGCTATCGCCTTGTCGTGGGTCACGGTAGCAAAACACCACATCCGCTAAGGCTTCATCAGGGATGGCATCCATCAAAGCAGGATTATGGGTAGAAAGCAATAATTTAAGCCCACGTTCTTCAGCATATTGACGCATTAAGCTTAAAATATCATGAGCGCGGCTAGGATGAATACTGTTATCAATTTCTTCAATCACTAGCGTTGAGCCAATTGGAACAGATAATAAAGCGGTAGCGATTGCCAACACTTTGAGCGTACCATCGGATAGCAAATCCATTGGAAATTCTTTTGGGGTATTAGCAAAGTTTTCGATTAAGGCAAATTCGACACGCTCTCGGTGATCAACATAAAACTTGATGTCGATAATATTTTGTTCGGGCAAGCTTTTAATTAAGTTTAATAATTTGGTTTTGTTATCGCTAGCGTGTCTGTCTTTTTCACAAAGATAATGTAAAACCCCTGCAAGGTTTTGACCATTTGAACGTAAATCCTTTTCGCTTAAACTTTCATAACGCATTTGACTAGGTACAAAGTCAAAAAAGTAAGCATTTAAAATTAATGATTTTAGAAAATTAATATCATTATATATTTTTTCAATTTTATATGGACTGCCATTTTCTTTAAGAAAAAAACTTAATAATTCTTTACTAAGATTAAAGACATCAGAATAATCACTATTTTTAATTGAAAAAATAGTTTTATTTTCATCAATTGCAAAGTTATTACTTAGAGATTCTTGTGAAACGTATATACCATCATCGGCAACATCATCAAAAGTAAAAATGAAATTCTCATTCTCTGTTTCAATTATCTCAAAACCAAAATATATCTCATTAAAACGAATATTGAATATACTTTCATAATTTGAAGAATCGGCTGAAAAACTTAGTACAAATTGTTCTGTTTCTCTAAATGGCAAATCACTGACGTTTCCGCGAATAATTTTATCTGAATCATTAACCCGATTCTTTAAGGTCGAAAGACGCTCGCCACCAGCCACCCAACTTAAAAACCGAAATGCCTCAATCGCATTACTTTTACCAGACGCGTTTGCTCCAATTAGCAAAGTTAAAGGAGCAAGTGGCAATGTTGCCTCTTTGTAGCTTTTAAAGTTTTTTATGGTAATACTAAAATTTTCTGTCATAAGTTGAACCCTATTTTAGTGACGTGGGTGGCGATGGCGGGAGTTGAACCCGCGTCCTTATTAATCTTTCAGCCCAAGCACATCTTGCATATCAAACTGTCCTGTTTGCTGCTCATTGACCCACACCGCAGCACGCACCGCACCTGCGGCAAAGGTCATGCGCTCACGCGCTTTATGGGTGATTTCAACCATCTCGCCATCAGCGATAAACATCACCGTATGGTCGCCGACAATCTCGCCACCGCGAATGGCATGGATACCAATCTCACCTGCTTTGCGTGCCCCAGTTTGACCTTCGCGGCCATAAATTGCCACGTCTTTTAAGTTTTGACCGCGTCCTTTGGCAACTGCTTCAGCCATCATATAAGCAGTGCCCGATGGCGCATCAATTTTGTGTTTATGGTGGGCTTCGATAACTTCGACATCGGCGCTGTCACCAAATGCTTTGGCAGCCATTTCAAGCAGCTTAAGGGTTAAATTCACCCCAGTTGAGTAGTTGCCTGCATACACGATGGCGATTTTTTCACTTGCCTGTTTTAAGATGGCGTTTTGTTCATCATTTAAGCCTGTTGTCCCAATGACCATATTGACGCCTTTGGCAGCACAAAGTTGTAAGTTTTTGGCAGTCGACTCAGGCAAGCTAAAATCTATGAGCACGTCAATATCATGAATAACCCCTGCCAAGTCATCGACCAAAGCGACATTAGTTTTGTCGAGATTAACTAGCTCGCCCGCATCCACGCCCAATAAGCTTGAACCTTGACGCTCTATCGCCCCTGTAAGGGTAGTTTGTGGGTTTTGTGCCACCGCTTGAATCAGCATACGTCCCATGCGCCCACCTGCGCCTATGACCCCGATTTTTACCATTTGCTTATCCTTTATCTAGCCCAATTACCTAGTGTAACTTTCTAATCTGATTTTCTAGCCTGATTTTCTAGCCTGATTTTCTTGCATAACTTTTTAAGTTCAAATCATAACAGCTTGTCTCACTGAATCCTAGCTTAACTCAATACTGGCTTATGCCAAAAAAAACCCTTGCAATCAGTACAAGGGTTTAATGTTTCACGTGAAACTTCTATCAGACCAATAAAACCTAGTCAAACAAGTCTTTGACATCTTCTTTGAGTTTATCAAAGAAAGATTTTTTTTGGGGTGATTGCTGATGATCACCCATGGATGATTGTAGCTGACGAAGTAGCTCTTTTTGTTCGTTGTTAAGGTTGGTCGGTGTCTCTACCACCACACGGCATAACAAGTCGCCTTTCATCGTCGTGCGCACGGGGGTAACGCCTTTGCCTTTGATACGGAATACTTTGTGGCTTTGGGTGCCTTCGGGAATGCGTAAATTGATACGTCCTTCAAGCGTTGGTACTTCCACCTCACGACCTAAGGCTGCATCCGCAAAGCTGATTGGCACATCCATGTATAAGTCAGCGCCTTCACGAGTAAAAATAGGGTGCTGAGCCACACGGATTTCAACATACAAGTCACCGCTTTCACCGCCTGTAATCGCTTCACCTTCGCCCGTTAAACGTACCCGATCGCCGTTGTCGATGCCGGCAGGAATGGTGACTTCAAGGGTGCGTGATTTTTCTTTAATACCCGAGCCATGACAGTCATGGCAAGGATTTTTGATTTGTTTACCTGAGCCGCCACAGTTGGGGCAGGTTTGTTGCACCGCAAAAAAGCCTTGCTGCATACGTACCACGCCTACGCCGCCACAAGTTGCGCAGGTCACGATATCGCTGCTGTCTTTGGCGCCCTTACCATCACAAGTTTCACAAGGCGCAGGTGCGGTAAAGGTAATTTCTTTTTTTGCCCCTTGCACCGCTTCTTCAAGCGTCAAATCGAGCATATAGCGTAAATCTGAGCCGCGTCTGCTACGTCCACCCCCTGTGCGACCCCCAAAAATGTCGCCAAAAATGTCTTGGAAGCCGCCCGTGCTGCCACCACGACGACCGCCGCCCATGCCGCCAAAAATGTCGCCAAAAATATCTTGGAAGTTTCCACCGCCAAAGCCGCCACCGCCCATGCCATTCTCAAACGCGGCATGCCCCATACGGTCATACGCTGAACGTTTGCTGTCATCACTGAGCACTTCGTACGCCATCGAGGCTTCTTTGAATTTTTCTTCGGCGGCAGGGTCATCAGGATTACGGTCTGGATGATATTTCATCGCAAGTTTGCGGTAGGCTATTTTGATTTCTTGTTGATTAGCGGTTTTATCTACCCCTAATACTTCATAAAAATCGCGTTTTGACATAGTAACTCCTTTGGCAGCATAGTGTTGACAGTACGGAAGAATGGATTCGACCAGTAGCGACGTTTAGCAGCTGCCAAACCTGTGAAAGACTAAAATTTAAAAATATGCAATATAGTGGCGATTTTTGTTAAATAATCAAGCAAATAATCGGCAATCAGCGCAAAAATATTTTGCTTTTTTTGCAAGAAAAATACGCAATAGCCTAGCCCGTTGTTTTAAACTAATTAGCAAACTCTAACCCTGATAGTGATTTATGAAAAAACTATTATCTTTGCTAATCACCCTGGTACTGATTGTCGTCGCATGGGTATTTGCCTCCCCTTATTGGGCAGTGTACCAACTGAAAAAAGCCTATGATGCACAACAGGCGGACACTATCAGTGCAGCGATTGAATTTACGCAATTGCAGCAAAGTGTCAAATCGCAGCTAACCCCTGTACTGGTGGAAAAAGCCAATCATGTGGCAAAATCCCCTGTTTTGCAGATGCTCAATATCGAATTAAACCCTGATGACCTAGTGAGTAAAATGGTCAATCAAGCCGTGGATAATACCGTCACGCCAGAGGGCGTACAGTATGCGCTGACAGGACAAGCGACCAGCGAGCTGCTCAAAACAAATGTCAAACTACTAGGGGGCTTGGTGGCAGTAGCGATGGATAAGATTGATATTAAAGACTTGATTTTGGCGCGTAATTCAGCTGAGCTTAATCAAAAAATTAAACAACAACTGCAATCGCCTAATCCCAATGCCACCACAGCAACGTCACAGACCCGACCGACCACACACTATTGTGGTTTTAACTGTTTTGAAGTCACCGGACAGCTGCGTGGCTATCCGTTAACGCTCCGCTTGCAGCGCCAAGGGCTTATTCATTGGAAAATCGTGGGTGTGACGCTGCCGCTAAATGCTTAAAACTGGTCAATTTCTTCAGCAGTCAAAAACCGGCTTTCGCCTTTTTCTAATCCTGCTAAGGTAATGTTACCGATGCTGGCACGGTGTAGCTCAATGACTTTATTGCCAAAGTAGCCCATCATGCGTTTGACTTGGTGGTATTTGCCTTCCGTGAGTACCAGCTTGGCATGGGTAGCATCAGAAAAACTTAACTCAGCGGGTTTGGTTTTATCGTACTCGTCCTCAAGCATGATGCCTTTTGCCAATTCTTTGATAGCAAATGCCTGTTGTGCTTCAGTCATTGGCTCGGCAAGCGTCAACTCATACACTTTTGCCACATGATGTTTGGGGCTGGTGACGCGGTGCAAAAAGCCACCATCATCGCTAAGCAGCAGCGCACCGGTGGTGTCGACATCAAGTCGCCCCGCAATCCGCAAACTACCTAGCTGGGGTACATCAATCAAGTCTGTGACAATCGGCCACTCTTTTGGCTTTAGGGTGCACTCAAAGCCTTCTGGCTTATATAACAGCAAGTAGCGATTGCCCATCGCGACCGATAATGGCTCACCCGCCCATTCGATATCGTCACTCACTTCATCGATATGTAGGCTTGCATCTTTGACCACCTCGCCATTGACAGTGACTTCGCCTGCGTGCAAGATTTTTTTGCAGTCTTTACGCGATAGCTCGGTGGCTTTGCTTAAAAATTTGTCTAAACGCATTTTTTTGTTATCCTAGTGCTTGTTTTGTTTATTGTAACATAGATTAACCATGACCTATTACACGCTTAGCGACCCATGTGCTGCCACACTTGAGATTAAAAAAAGCCAATTTTTGGGCTTTGGCATTGCCATTGATAGCCGCGAGCAATTAATGTTTCACGTGGAACAATTACGCAATCAGTATCCCGATGCGCGCCATGTCTGCTATGGCTATATTATTGGCGACCCACACAACACCACGTCGGCAGGTTTTGATGATGATGGTGAGCCCAGTGGTACGGCAGGCAGGCCGATTTTAAACGTGTTACAACACAAGGGAATTGGTAACTGCGTGGTCATTGTAGTGCGTTACTTTGGCGGTATCAAACTTGGTGCAGGTGGGCTGACACGTGCCTATAGCAGCACCGCGCAGGCCGTGGTTGATAACATGAATTTGCACGCGTTTGTGCCGTTAAGCGTGATACTGATTGAAACCGATTTTGCCAATGAATCCTTCGTCAGACATACATTAGACGGCTTTGATGCCACGATTTTGAAGGTTGATTATGGTAAAAATGTCGTTTTGACAGTGGAGCTTGCGCAAAAGTCGGTTCAAGCGCTCAGCGAAAAAATCGGCTTTTACGGGACTGTGAAAGCCAGTGAATAACCAAAAGCGAATAAACACAGCAGCAGCGTAAAAGTGATAGCCTAGCCAAATTGTTCTCAAAAAAACAAATTGTCCTCAAAAAAACCTATAAAACACCCCAAACTTACCTCACAAGTCGCCATGAAAAAACTGTCAAAAAGCCGTAAAATAGTCAAAAATTATAACAATCACTAGGTATATTATGAATATTCACCAACTACCCCTAACGCCATTTCGCACCCCGTTTTTTTTAGCCAACCCCCACGTTCAAACCATTTTACCCAAGTTTATCAAACTGCCAAAACCCAATTATCAGCGTCACCTTCACTCTGACCGTACCGGCACCACCCAAGTGGCTTATGACTTTGTATTTGCCAATACCGATAATCAGCCAAACCTTGATAAGCCATTGGCGGTAATGTTTCATGGGCTTGAAGGCAGCAGTGATAGCCATTATGCCATTGCCTTTGCCCACCAAGCGCACCGATTGGGGTATGATGCGGTTATCGTCCATTTTCGCGGCTGCGGTGGGGTGGATAATACTTCAGAATTGGATTATAACGCGGGTGATACTGCCGAAGCGGTGCATATGTTTAACCTGCTAAAAACTCAGTACGGTTATAGCCGAATTGTAGCCAGTGGCGTGTCGCTCGGTGCCAATATGCTGGCGCGTTATATGGGCGAGCAAGGCGATGCAGCTGCCTGTGAAGCAGCGGTGGTGATTTCTGCGCCCGTCGATTTGACGACTTCGGCAAAAGCCATGCATCGTTTTGTCGCCAAACGCGTGTATACACCTTATTTGCTCAATCCTTTATTGCAAAAAGCCTTCAAAAAGGTGGATGAGCCAGCACTAATCAACGCATTAAAAAATATCAAGATGATTGATGAGTTTGATGAGTTATATACCGCGCCGCGCCATGGTTTTGGCACAGGGGCGAATTATTACATCCAAGCCTCTGCCCTACCTGTACTCAAAAACATCACTAAACCCACGCTGATTATCACTGCCAAAGACGACCCATTTTTGGGCATTCTTGCCACCCAAGCCGATGTGTCACCTTGTGTGCGCTTACTGTATAGCCAGCATGGTGGACATGTGGGCTTTGTGCAATTACAAAACAAAAAACTCAATGTGAATTGGCTGCCTAGCACCACCTTTAAATTTTTTCAGGCTTGTGCTGACTGATTGCTATTGCTTCAATAAAAAACGCCATCACAATGACGGAGCTTTTTATTTATTAAAGTTAATGAGAGGTTTTTTATTATTATAGAATGCCGTAATTCACCATGGCTTTAGCAATCTTGTTAAAACCTGCTAGATTGGCGCCTTTTTTATAATCAATGCTCCCATCCGCTTGTTTGCCATGGTTAAAACAATCGTCATGGATATTTTTCATGATGGTTTTTAATTGCTCATCAAGCACCGCAAAGGTTGCGTATTGACGTACCGAGTTTTGTGACATCTCAAGACCTGATACCGCGACCCCACCGGCATTCGAGGCTTTTCCCGGCGCATAGATGACGCCATTACTTTGGAAGATGGCGATGGCATCGGCATCACTGGGCATGTTGGCACCTTCTGCCACGTATTTAACGCCATGATTGACCAGATTTTGCGCATCGTGCCCGTTGATTTCGTTTTGGGTGGCGCAAGGTAGGGCAATATCGGCTTTGATATGCCATGGACGGCTACCGTCGATCCATTCTGCGTCATCACTGGTACCAACGAAGTCTTTTAAACGTTTGTCTTGCGCTTTATAATTTTTGAGCGCTTCAATTTGCTCTAAGCTAAAGCCTTGCTTGAGATATAAGGTGCCTTTTGAGTCTGATAATGTCAGTACCTGCGCGCCAAGCTCAATACATTTTTGTGCCGCATGTAGCGATACATTGCCCGCACCTGAGACCAGGACAGTCTTAGCCATAAAGCCGTCATGATGAGCTTCTAGCATGTTTTGTAAAAAATACACAAGACCAAACCCCGTTGCCTCGGTACGAATCAAGCTACCACCTTGTCCCACCGTCTTACCGGTTAATACCCCCGTAAACTCACGATTAAGCGTCTTATACATGGCAAACATATAATTAATTTCGCGGCCACCGACACCGATATCACCCGCAGGTACGTCTATATCTGCACCAATATAAGGCGCTAATTCGCGCATAAAGGCATAGCAAAATCGACGGATTTCGGCGTCTGATTTACCTTTTGGGTCAAAGTCTGAACCGCCTTTACCCCCACCCATGGGTAGACCGGTCAATGCGTTTTTAAAGATTTGTTCAAACCCTAAAAATTTTAGTACCGAAAGATTCACACTGGGATGAAAACGGATACCGCCTTTGTAAGGACCTAATGCATTGTTAAATTGCACACGCCAACCGCGGTTGACTTGAACATTGCCTTGGTCATCTTCCCAGTTGATACGAAATTGAATAACACGGTCGGGGTTGGTTAAGCGGTCAAATAGATTAAGGTGTTGATAAACAGTGGATTGGTCATAAACCGCTGCGATATCTTCCCAAAATTCTTCGACTGCTTGGATAAACTCTGGCTCATTGCTATGACACTGCTTTAAAATGCTTAATAACTCACTACTTTTCATACCACTCCTCAATTCTTTAACTTCATAAAAATAGTGCAAAAACACTATTTTGGTGAATTTAGAGTAACTTAGCACTGTCATAGTAATTTGTAAAACTATTTTTCTGTACCTCTTTGGCAGGATGCGTTGCCGAAAACTAGACATGGGTGTTGGTGAGTAAGTTAACCTGCAACTGGATTTAATAGCTGACAAAGCATGATTTGTCCTTTAAAATTGTTAATTTTTAGCAAGGTTTAGCGGCTTTGGTTAGCCGCTAATGCGTATTTGACCTAAGGCAAACTTATGCACATTCATATTCTTGGTATTTGTGGTACCTTCATGGGTTCGTTGGCGCTGCTTGCGCGTGACCTTGGACATACCGTGACAGGCTCGGACGCCAATGTCTATCCACCAATGTCCACCCAGCTTGAAAATGCGGGTGTTGAGATTATGCAAGGGTACGCCGCTAGTCATTTACAACCTGCACCTGATTTGGTGATTGTCGGCAATGCCATGAAGCGCGGCATCGAGGCGGTTGAATATATGCTCAATGAGCGTATTCCTTATACCTCAGGCCCGCAGTTTTTGGCAGAGCAGGTATTGCAATACCGTCATGTATTAGCCGTCGCAGGCACCCATGGCAAAACTACCACTACCACGATGCTGGCGTGGATTTTACACTATGCAGGCATTGATGCCGGCTTTTTGATTGGTGGCGTGCCACTGGTTGATACCCAAGATGAACGCCTAAAACAAGCGTTTGCCCACAGTAGCTATTTGGGTAGTGATAAAACTGCGGATCATGAAGGTTACTTTGTCATCGAAGCGGATGAATATGACAGTGCTTTTTTTGATAAACGCTCTAAGTTTGTCCACTATCGCCCAACCACCGCCATTTTAAACAACCTTGAATACGACCACGCCGATATCTTCCCTAACCTTGCCGCCATCCAAACCCAGTTCCATCACATGGTACGCATGATACCGTCAAATGGCAAAATCATCATGCCAGCAGATACCGAAAGCTTGGAAGAAACCCTTAAAAAAGGCTGTTGGACACCCATTTGGCGGACAGCGATTGCTAGCACTAATCCCCACGCGGATTGGCAAGCCAAGCTAGTGAAACAAGACGGAAGCCAATACGAAGTCATGTTTGATGGTCACAAAGGACAAGTCAATTGGCAGATGAGCGGGTTACATAGCGTCAATAATGGTTTAGTGGCAATTGCAGCAGCCTACAATGTTGGCGTATCGGTTGCACAAGCCTGTGAAGCCTTATCCAATTTTGCGGGTATCAAACGCCGTATGGAGCTGGTCGGTACAATCGATAACAACGGCAAACAGATAGAAGTGTATGACGACTTTGCCCACCACCCAACTGCCATTGAAACCACGCTCGATGGTGCCAAAAAACGTTTTGCGGATAACCCAAAGCGTAAAATCTGGGCGGTGATTGAACCACGTTCAAACACCATGAAACTCGGTACTCACCAAGGTTTGCTTGCGCCGTCAGCGAGTATCGCCGACCAAGTCATTTGGTATCAACCTGCCAATCTAGATTGGTCAGTCGCCGATGCGATTGGCAATGCTGCCAACCAACAAGTGATGACATCGACCGATGCGATTATTGAGCATATTGCAGCGCACATTGGCGATGACGATGCGGTGATTGTGATGTCAAATGGCGGCTTTGAAGGTATTCATGGTCGACTGGTGAAGGCACTGCAGCAAGCCTAACTGTTTTAACCTTGTAAATTTGCTAGCAAAAATCGTGATTTTTTAGCATACTCATGATTACTTGTACAAATATTAGGTTACACAATGCTTACCCGAGTCATTTTTAATCAAAAAGGCGGTGTTGGTAAATCCAGCATTGCTGTCAATCTTGCCGCGATGAGCGCCCATCAAGGTTTGCGTACCTTACTCATCGACCTTGATCCACAGTGCAACGCTACCCAATATATCATCGGCGATGCCGCCACAGACATTCATCCCGCGCATATCACAGAACCCAATATTGAAAATTTCTTTTCGCAAACCCTGCAAGCGACGTCTAGCCCCATGCCGATGATGTTTGCATTTCCGTTTGGCGGTATGACAGGTAGTCGCAATCAAGGGTTGGAGCACTGCATTCACACTACCCGATTTGATAATTTATCACTGATTCCAGCCAGCCCCATGCTTGCCGATATTTTGCAGCCCCTTGAAAGCAAACATAAAATTTATAAATTAAAAGACGGCTTAAACCTTTTAACGCAGCAGTTTGATCGGGTTTACATTGATACGCCACCGGCGTTTAACTTTTTTACTTTATCGGCATTGATCGCGGCTGATCGTGTCATCGTTCCGTTTGATTGTGATATTTTCTCCAAACGCGCGCTGCAAACCTTGGTGCAAAATATCTTAGAGACGCGCCAGGACCATAATAGTGACTTGTTAATTGAAGGTATCATCGTCAATCAGTTTGACCCACGCGCCAATTTACCCAAAGAAGTGGTACAAACGTTGGTTAATGAAGGCTATCCTGTGTATGACACCAAACTTAGCCCTTCAATTATCATGAAACAATCTCATCATCAAAGTTTGCCGCTGATTTATTTGGACCCCAAACATAAACTCACCCAGCAATACGCTGCACTTTATCAAGAAATCGAATCCAGATAACGGAACTTACATTTAATCGTCTCTACTGACATAGCATTACATTAAATAAAAAATTCTCTTAATACTTCAAAGAGAACTTACATAATTAACAAACCAACATTTTAACTACTGATAGCTTATGTATAAAATAACAGTCATCAGAGAGGCAGTTATTAGTTAAAACCATAAATATAACAATTTAGCCCTGTAACGCCTGCCAATCGATTAGGCAACAAAATAAGTTAACAAGTAGACAAGTTAAAAAATTAGGAGTGTTAAAATGAGCTTTATTTATATGATTATCATGGGTCTTATCGTTGGTGTTATCGCGCGTGCTATCAAGCCAGGTGCGGACGCAATGGGTTGGATTCTTACCATTGTACTGGGTATTATTGGTGCATTAGTGGGCGGTTTCTTAGCAGGTATGCTAGGTGTGGATGCCAGTGGTGGTTTTACCGGTTTAATCTTTTCAGTGATTGGTGCCATTATTGTGCTATTCGTTTATGAACTAGCCACTGGTAAACGCCGTATTGGTTAATACTGTAATTAATTAACTATGCAATCAATTTAAAAAATCAATTAAAAAAAGGCATTTAATTTAAATGCCTTTTTTATTGGCTAAAATTCTTTGAACAGTTGGTACGTTGGGTTTAAATTTTTTTCAGTTTGATTTTTTTTACGGTCATTGTCTTACTAAGTTTGGAATCTAAGCTTAGAATAATGCTATAGTGTTGACTTGGTTTTTAACACGAGATACCTACTAAACCCCTACTAGACACTGATGAGATACCAAGGTAAATAATTTCATGGAACAACTTGTCAATTTTCACACGCAAAATGGCGTTTTAGAAATCCAATTTAATCGTGCTGATAAAAAAAATGCCCTAACCAATGCCATGTACCAAGCCGTACAAACCGCGATGGAACAGGCAAAAAGTGACGATAATATTCGAGTGATTTTATTTACGTCAACCGGTGATTTTTTTACCGCAGGTAATGATCTTGTCGATTTTTTAACCAAAGCAGAAAACGATGATGCCAAGCTTAATGCGTTAGATTTTGTGCAGTTTTTGGGTGATTATCCCAAACCCATCGTGGCAGCGGTGACAGGCTCAGGCGTTGGCATTGGCTTGACGCTACTACTTCATTGTGATTTGGTGTATATCGTAGAAAACGCTAAATTATTAGCCCCATTTGTGGATTTATCGTTGGTGCCAGAAGCAGGTTCGACGCTTTTGCTGACGCAAAAAATTGGTTATCAGCGTGCCTTTGAGGTGTTTGTGATGGGTGAAAAAATCACAGGCAAACAGGCAGTTGAATTGGGCTTAGCCAACCAAGCTTTTGCTACTAGCGATGAAGTACTAAGCACGGCGCGCCAAAAAGCAGAAATACTTGCCAAAAAATCGGTGTCATCGGTACGACAAACCAAAGACTTGATGCGTAATGCCACAGAAATCCTAGCGCGTATCCAACAAGAAAATACTCACTTTAGTAACCGTCTACAGACGGATGAAGTCAAAGCGATACTGCGCAAATTTGTCCATAAACAGTAAGGCAAAAAAGAACACTAATGCAAAAAAGCCTTTTAACTAGCAAATTAAAAGGCTTTTGTTTAACCCAACTTATTAGCCAATTTATTAGATAGCCATTATTTGGCTACCACAAACTGTTCAATTTGCGCACGCACCAAATTTGCATCATTATCAAGCACAGTCACATACTGCGCCAAGCTTTCGATGTTATCGGTATGCTTGGGACGGGGAATGTCAAGTTGACCGACAGCTTCGGTGATGGTCTCGGCAAATTTGGCTGGTAAGGCGGTTTCAGCGCAGACAATGACCTCGCCCTGTTTGCGTACTTCACGTGCCACTTTTATCCCATCAGCGGTGTGCGGGTCAATGAGCTGGTTGTCTTCGGCATACACTTGTTTTATCGTGGCGATACGGTCGGCATGCGTTGATTTACCCGATGCAAAGCCATATTTGCCATTGATATTCGCCATCAAATCCGACATATCAAAGCCTTTACCTGCGTTGACATCCTGCCAAAGCGTATGGATTTTTTCGCCATTTTTCTCAGCGAGCAGGTATACAAAACGCTCAAAATTCGACGCTTTTGAAATATCCATCGATGGGCTTGATGTCACATAAGTCTTGTCAGCGGTACGGGGGCTATATTTGCCAGTAGTAAAAAAGTCGTGCAGAACGTCGTTTTCGTTGGTGGCAACGATTAACCGCTCGATGGGTAATCCCATTTCACGGGCAATATGTCCCGCGCAGATATTACCAAAGTTACCCGATGGCACGCAGAAACTCACCTTTTGGCTATTGTCAGTGGTGCTGGCAAAGTAACCTTTAAAATAGTAGACGATTTGCGCGAGGATACGACCCCAGTTAATGGAGTTGACAGTCCCAAGGCTGTATTTGGCTTTAAACTCAGCATCTTGCTGCAAGGCTTTTACGATATCTTGGCAGTCATCGAACATACCTTTGATGGCGATGTTATGGATATTTTTGTCATCGAGGCTATACATTTGTGCGCGCTGGAATTCACTCATTTTGCCATGGGGTGACATCATGAACACTTCGATATTGTCTTTGCCGCGCAGCGCATATTCAGCAGCTGAGCCTGTATCGCCTGATGTTGCACCGATGATAGTCAGACGCTCATTTTTTTTCTTTAACACATATTCAAAAGCATTGCCCAAAAACTGCATGGCGATGTCTTTAAATGCCAGTGTCGGACCGTTTGATAACTCGATGATTTTGATGCCATCTTTGAGTGTACGAACAGGGGTGATATCGGGATTGCCAAATGCCTGCACGGTGTAAGTTTTATCAATCAGTGTTTTTAAATCGTCTTTTGGGATATCGGTGGCGAATAATTGCATGATTTCAAAGGCAAGCTCAGGGTAGCTTAAAGTGCGCCATTGGGTGAGGGTTGCTTCATCAATCTGTGGGTATTCTTCAGGTAGCATTAAGCCGCCGTCTGGGGCAAGTCCCATCAGTAACACATCACTAAATTGCATAGGGGCGGTTTTGCCACGGGTGCTGATATAGTTCATCTTTCCATCCATTTAATCAATTTGATGCAGTTTAGCATAAACCTAGCATTGCGATGAATGCCAATTTTTTAGCCACGTTTTTGCAGTAAGGCATAATAAAAGCCATCGCCATCGTTTTGATGAAGCGGCAAGCATTGATAACCGATGTCCCGTTTGATTTGGTTGGATAAATTAAGGCTAAAATCCACGATTTGCGCCGCTTTGTGTGTGGCTAAAAACGCTTGTAGTTGGTCTTCATTCTCTGCTTTTAACATTGAGCAGGTGATGTAGAGTAGATAGCCGTTATCGGCTAAATTATGCCAACAGTTGGCTAAAATATGGGCTTGTAACGCGGCAGTTTGCCCCACATCCTGTTCGGTGCGTAGCAGTGCAATATCAGGATGGCGGCGAATCACACCCGTTGCAGTGCAAGGTGCATCAAGCACTATCACATCAAATTGGGTATCGGCTTGAAATGTTCTGGCATCCTCACATACCAATTGTACCTTTTCTTGGTTTAACTGCAAACGCTCAAGGTTTTGGCTCACCCGTTGTAAACGTTTTTCATCATTATCCAAAGCGATTATATGCGCGATATTTTGATGTTTCACGTGAAACGTTTTTGACTCATCAAGCTCCAATAAATGCGCCAGTTTACCCCCAGGCGCAGTACAAGCATCTAGTGCCGTCAAAGATTTATCCAAGGCGAGGCTTGCCAAAATATGCGCTGATAGCTGGGCATGTTTGTCTTGCACACTGACCCATCCTTCGGCAAATTTAGGCAAATCGGTGATTCTTATAGCGTCAGTGAGTTGAATGGTTTGCACCTTCTCAAAGCCAATGGACACTAGGGCAAACCCGATGCCTTGTTGGGTTAATATATCGGCATAATCCTCTACACTACAAAATTTGCGATTGACGCGTAAGAATATGGGCGCAGGTTGGCGAAGCGCTTGTCCAAGCTCGGCATAGTATTCACCCCAATCCTGTTTGAGCTGTTTGGCAAGCCAATTGGGTAGACTGTGGTTTTTCTCAATTTTCTTGGCAAATTTGGCAGGGTTTTTTTGCACCTTTCGCAGTATGGCATTGATAAGTCCAGCACCGTAACCTTTATCCAGTTGTTTGACTGCTTCGACCGTTTCACCAATTGCCGCGTAATCTGGCGTGTCCATATACAGCAGTTGGTACAGTCCGATATTGAGGGCTGCCCATACGCCTTTATCAGTGATTTCATGCTCAATCAAGCTTTCACCAATACGAGCGAGTGCCCACCATTGACGCAGCGTGCCAAACAACAATTCATGGGCAAAGCCTTTGTCTTTTTCGCTCACTTGGTTGAGTAGTGGGTCAAGCAAGCTAGCTAATGACTCACCTTGTTGGATACGCTCGAGGGTGGCGACAACTTTGGCGCGAGTGTTAAGCTGAGAATGTAATTGGGTCATGATGTGCCTAATTGGTTATGAGTGAAAAATATCACCATCGTTGAGTTTATCTCCATTGGCAATTTGCTCAGCGGTTAACGGCTTACCACCTGGCCACTGCATTTGGGTGATATTAATCAGATGTTGCACACCCTGATGTTGGTGGTTGCTCGCGTTTTTGCCACAGGCGACTAAAATTGCATTACGACCCACACTGACGATTTTACCTGCAGGTTCATGGGTTTGTTGGTCGAGTTTAATGGGCGCGGCTTTTATTATTTTGATACGGCTGTTGGGGTCTTTATGTTCATCAAGATAGGTAAAGGCATTTAACGCACGGATTTGACGTTGAATACTGATGGCATCATTTTGCCAGTTAATTTCACCCTCTGCAGTGGTGATTTTCTCAGCATAATTGGCCAAAGCGTCGTCTTGTTTTTCGGCTTTTTGTTGATAGTTTTCTAAATCAGATAGCACCGTCACAATGGCTTCACCGCCTAATTTGGCTAATTTATCATGCAATAGTTGGGTGGTATCTGTGTCAGTGATTGGGCATTCTATTTTATACAGCATATCGCCCGTATCGAGTCCTTGCGCCATTTGCATAATGGTAATGCCTGTAGTGTTATCACCTGCCAAAATCGCACGCTGAATGGGCGCTGCACCGCGCCAGCGTGGCAATAATGAGCCATGAATATTGATGCAGCCAAATTTTGGGGTATTCAGTACCCCAAGTGGTAAAATCAACCCATAAGCCGCCACTACCATGATATCGGGTCGATAGTGTTTAAGTGTTTCACGTGAAACACTTCCATCGGCTGATTTTAAGCTAAAGCTTTCGGGTTGTTCTACGGCAATGTTATTTGCTAAGGCAAGTGCTTTGACGGGCGATGCGCTAATTTTTTGCCCACGACCCGATTTGCGGTCAGGTTGTGTATAGACTGCCACAATATCAATATTAAGGGCTTTTTGGTGACTGATGAGTGCTTGTAAGGCGACTTTAGCAAATTCGGGCGTACCAGCAAATACAACCCTAAGCGGGGTTTGAGACATGATAAATTTCGTCTTAAATACAATAAATTTCTGCTATTATAATATGAATTGGCACAATACTTAAATCTAGCATTGTGATGATGGGTTTTTTTCTTTTACCTTCATTGACCGTTTTCTTTATTGGGTATATCACGCTGTGTCAAACCAGTTTTCTCTCTACAATCGCCCGGCAGCTCGGCGACTCATCATAACCTTAGTGGCTATCGAGCTGATACTAATAGTGGCAGGTTATGGACTGCTTTGGCTTTATGCGTTGCAGCAGCAACAGGAGCTTGGTAAAAGCTACCTTGTTGAACTGGTTGATAAACTCAATCATAAAATTACCCACGGTGAGCATGATTGGAGTCAGGTTAATTTAGACCAACATGAAGTGATTGAAAATTATCAATTGATTGTCTTTGAGCCAACCGGTGATACTACCGTTGTCAAAAACAACCATAACGATTTCTCTGACGCCTTACCGAATTGGACGCTATCTGCCAAACAAAGCAATAAAATATTTTATGATGATCGTGGCTTTGAAGTTTGGCAGAATCTGGCAGAGGGTTACCGCTTATACGTTAAAGTACAATATTTCCCGTTTTGGCGTAATTTTGCCAACCCTATCTATTTGCTGCCGCTGCTACTAGGGCTTTGCCTATTTTTATATGTGATGATTCAGCTGCGAAAGAGTTACGAGGTTTGGTATAAATTTCTCGATTATGCCCAAAATTTGCAATTGCAAATTAGTGAAGGTTATCAGCCTGCCAAGCTTCATGAGTTTCGTAACCACCCTGAAACGCTTTATTTAGCTCAGCTATTTAACCGATATGCTTATAAGATGGGTCAATATTATGACAAGGTTCGCCAGTTAACTTATCGACAAAATATTTTGATTGATACTTCACCAGTTTTACTATTTATCATGAGCAGAAATGGTCGGATTGTGTACTTTAACCATAAATTTTCGCAAGTGTTTAATACCCCGTTTCAACAGGGGTCGATGTATATTCTTAGTGACTTTATCACCGGTGCCAATAAAACCACGCAGCAGTTACTAAGTTCGCTCGAGAATATTCAGACTTATGCGACTTTACCCGTGACCAATCTACAGCGAAATCTGTATTTTGATTTACGCATTACCCCGTATTATAACCGTTTTGGTCAACTACAAGGTTATAGCTGTGGCTTAGAGGATACCACCGATTATCACGATAAGCTGCAAAAAGCGTGGGTCGAGGATAAATTTACTACTGATAAACTAACCAATTTTAATAAAATGTGGGCGGTAGTGGGGCATGAATTGCGTACGCCACTCAGTGGTCTAGTCGGCATGATATAGTAAAACCTAAATTAAACTGAACAGTATTTAACACAATCATGAAGCGAATCGAAGTCATTA
>ERZ650300.594-NODE-594-length-22255-cov-22.081036_pt1 | contig 22255 bp, 21 predicted proteins | sample MGYA00376236_ERZ650300 | MGnify/ENA primary metagenome ERZ650300 (study PRJEB26733, sample SAMN07839303) | wastewater metagenome | biome: urban; feature: wastewater treatment plant; material: waste water | place: USA: North Carolina | collected 2016-04-28 ...
GCATGTAGGCGCCTTCGTAGGTGCGCACGTCGTACACGCCCAGGTTGGCGCCGGTCTTGTAGCCGGTGGCGTGCATGAACACGGTGTTGGGGAAGGCCTTGGCTACTTTCACCATTTGGTTCATATAGCCAAACGAGGTGCCGAACACCACTTTATTGCCCTTTTGCGCCAGATCGCGGAACACGCGCTCGGCATCGGCGGTTTCCGGCACGTTTTCCACAAAAGTGGTGGCCACTTTGCCGCCCGACTGCGCTTCCAGCGCCTTGCGGCCGACGTCGTGGGCGTAGGTCCAGCCGTGGTCGCCCACCGGGCCGATGTAGACAAAGCCGGCCTTGACCGGATCGGCGGCGTGGGCCACGCCCAGGCCAGAGACGGCCACCGTCAGCGCGACGGCCAGGGTTTTCAGACGGGACAGCAACATGGTGTGATTCCTCGATAGGGATGGACAAAGAAAATTGGTAAGCGCTGCTCACCAAACCCAGCGCAGCGCGCCTGGCTAGGTGTGTGACCGCAGACAGTGCAAGCAGTACGGCAAGGTCACACAACAACGCCATGAGGGTGTGGCGAGCGGCGCGAAGAGCGGCTCACCACACCCAGCGCAGCGCTCCTGGCTAGGCGTGTGACCGCAGACAGTACAAGTCGTACGGCAAGGTCACACAACAACGCCAGGAGGGTTTGGTGAGCCGCGCTAGGTATGGCAGGGTGTCGCCACACTGTAACAAAGCCCGACGGGGTTTACCCATCCGGCGGCGGTGATGATCAGTATTCAGTTGTGCATAGCACCCGGTGGCTCAGTCCAGCGTGCGCCGCGTGCCGGGGCACACCACGCGACGGCGGCGAAGGTGATACATCTCCAGGTCTTCGCGGATAAAGAACGGCAGCTCCCACGGGTTTTTGTCGATAAACGCCTGGCGCACCGATTCAAACAGCGCGCTGCCGTTGGCAATCTGGTGGGCGTCGCCTTCGATGATGGTGTAGTTCCACTGGATGGCGCGCTCAAAGGTGAAGGTGGCGCGCTCGTCCATGACAAAAAAGCAATGCGGGTTGCGCTTGAGCAGCCGGGATTTGAAGGTTTCCGGGAAGGTGATCAAGAAAATATCGTCGTCTTCGCTGGATAAAAACGCCAGCACGGTGGTGTGCGGCTGTTCCTGCGCCTGGGTGATCAGCACGCCGACTTTATTCTCGCGGTCACGGCCTTCGATGCGCGGCATGTGCTGCAATGGCGAGGCCGGCACCGGGTGCTCGGGGCGCGGGTCGGCCGGAAAGGCGTAGCCCGGTTCGGCGATTTCCACCACCGGGGCAAAGCCGTGCATCAGCACGCACTCGCGCGGCGCCAGCAACGCCCAGTCGTCTTCTACGCTGAGCACCCGACCTTTGTACGAGGCGCGATACACGCGGATGCCAGAATCAAACTCATCCACGCCGCTGCGGTTATCCAGATGCAGGGTAACCAGTTCGCCCACCTGCAAGGCATGGCCGCGCGGAAAAAACACGCGCAGGCGGTTATCCCATTGAGGGTATACGCCGCAGATGTGAATGACGATGTCGTCCTGTTGGTAACAGGCCAGCACGCCAAGGATTTGCTTGCCCAGATAGGTGACAAGATTCATGGCTTGGATTCCGCAGGGAGTGGGGGAATCCGGCAATCATACAACAGTCATTCCCGGCCAGCGTGGCAGGATGCACGCGCGGCCAGTCGCCAGCCATAATCTGCGGCGCATAGTGCTTATCGCTGCCGGCCCCTGCCTGCCGGCGCGCGCCATGTGCTACTTTGAGCGCATGACAGCTTGAGTGTATGCATCATGATCGAACGACCGATTCAGTTTTATTTTCGCGGCAGCCTGCGCCAGATCGCCGGCCCCTCGCCCACCCGCACCGTGCTGCAATACCTGCGTGAAGACCTGCGCCAGACCGGCAGCAAGGAAGGCTGCGCCGAGGGCGATTGCGGCGCCTGCACCGTGGCGCTGGGCGAGCTGGACGCCGACGGCGGGCTGCGCCTGCGCGCGGTGAACGCCTGTATTCAGTTTTTGCCGGCGCTGGACGGCAAGGCGCTGTTCACCGTGGAAGACCTGGCCGACGCCGACGGCCTGCACCCGCTGCAACAGGCGCTGATCGACCACCACGGCGCGCAGTGCGGCTTTTGCACGCCGGGCTTTGCCATGTCGCTGTTTGCCCGCTACCACAGCCAGCCCGACTGCCCCAGCCGCGCCGAGCTGGAAGACTGCCTGTCGGGCAATCTGTGCCGCTGCACCGGCTACCGGCCAATTCTCGACGCCGCCCAGGCCGCCTGGCAGGCCCCGCGCCGGCAGTGGGACAGCGCGCCGGTGGCAGCCGCCTTGCGCCAGCTGGCGGCGCTGCCGCCTTTGCACTATCGCGCCGCTGACGGCGGCGAGAGCTTCAGCCCGCGCAGCCTGGCCGAGCTGGCCGCGCTGCGCCAGCAACACCCTGCCGCGCGGCTGGTGGCCGGCGGCACCGACGTGGGGCTGTGGGTGACCAAGCAAGGCCGTACGCTGGACAGCTTGATTCAGCTGGGCGCGGTGACCGAGCTGAAACAGATTGCCGAAGTAGACGGCCAGCTGGAAATCGGCGCCGCCGCGCCGCTGCACGACGCCTTTGCCGCGCTCAGCCAGTGGACGCCGCACTGGGCCGAGCTGGCGCGCCGCTTTGCCTCCACCCCGGTCAAGCACGCCGGCACGCTGGGCGGCAATATCGCCAATGGCTCGCCGATTGGCGACAGCATGCCGGCGCTGATTGCCCTGGGCGCCACGCTGCGCCTGCAACGCGGCGACGTGTGCCGCGAGCTGGCGCTGGAAGATTTTTACCTGGCCTACCAGCACACCGCGCTGGCCGAGGGCGAGTTTGTCCGCGCCGTGCGCGTGCCGCGCCCGCTGGGCGAATTCCGCGCCTATAAAGTGGCCAAGCGCCACGACCAGGATATTTCCGCCGTGGCCGCCGGCATGCAGGTGCACACCAACGCTGCCGGCCACGTGAGCTTGGCGCGACTGGCCTATGGCGGTATGGCCGCCACCCCGCGCCGCGCCGCGCAGGCCGAGGCCGCCTTGCTGGGCGCGCCGTGGAGCGCCGCCAGCGTGCGCGCCGCCATGGCCGCGCTGGAAGGTGACTTTCAGCCGCTGAGCGACGCCCGCGCCAGCGCCGACTACCGCCGCCATGTCGCCGCGCAACTGCTGTGGCGCTTCTGGCTGGACAGCCAGGGCCAGGCCGGCCATCGGCTGGACGCCCTGGCCCCGATTAGTCTGGAGGGCTGCTGAGATGCGCGCCGACACCCCACCCAAGCCGGTAGGCCAAGCCCTGCCGCACGAAAGCGCCGCGCTGCACGTCAGCGGCGCCGCCCACTATCTGGACGACCTGCCCGAGCTGGCCGGCACCCTGCACGCCGCCATTGGCCAGGCCCCCTGTGCGCATGGCCGCCTGCGCGCCTTGCAGCTGGACGCGGTGCGCGCCGCCCCCGGCGTGCGCGCCGTGCTCACCGCAGTGGATATTCCCGGCGACAATAATTGCGGCCCCATCCTGCACGACGACCCGCTGCTGGCGGCGGATGAGGTGCAGTTTTACGGCCAGCCGCTGTTTGTGGTGGCCGCCGACAGCCGCGAGCAGGCGCGCCAGGCGGTGCGGCTGGCGCAGATCGACATCGAGCCCTTGCCGGCGCTGCTGGACATCGACAGCGCGGTGGCCGCCGAATCCTGGGTGCTGCCGCCGTTCGAGATGCAGCGCGGCGAGGTGGACGCCGCCTTTGCCGCCGCGCCGCACCGCTTGTCTGGCCAGGCGCGGGTGGGCGGGCAGGAGCATTTTTATCTGGAAGGGCAGATTTCTTACGCCCAGCCCGGCGACGACGACAGCCTGCATGTGTGGTGCTCCACCCAGCACCCCAGCGAGATGCAGCAGCTGATTGCCCACGCGCTGGGCTGGCGCGCGCATCAAATCACCGTCAGCTGTCGGCGCATGGGCGGGGCGTTTGGCGGCAAAGAATCCCAGTCGGCGCAATGGGCCTGCCTGGCGGCGCTGCTGGCGGTGCGCACTGGCCGGCCAGTCAAGCTGCGGCTGGACCGCGACGAGGACATGAGCGCCACCGGCAAGCGCCATGGCTTTCAGTATCAATGGCAGGCGGCGTTTGCCGACGATGGCCGGCTGGCCGGGCTCAAGCTGGAGATGGCCTCGCACTGCGGGTTTTCGGCGGATTTGTCTGGCCCGGTCAACGACCGCGCCATCTGCCATCTGGACAATGCCTATTATCTGGATGCGCTGGCGCTGCGCAGCCTGCGCTGCAAAACCCACACCGTATCCAACACCGCGTTTCGTGGTTTTGGCGGCCCGCAGGGCATGTTCTTGATCGAAACCGTGCTGGACGACATCGCCCGCCATTTGCAGCTCGACCCGCTGGCGGTGCGTCAGGCCAATTTTTACGACAGCGAGCCGGGCGGCGCGCGCAGCGTCACCCACTACGGCATGCCGGTCACCGACAATATCGCCCCGGCGCTGGTGGCCGAGCTGGCCGCGCGCTGCCAATACGCCCAGCGCCGCCAGGCGATTGCCGAATTCAACGCCGCCAGCCCCACGCTCAAGCGCGGCCTGGCGCTGACCCCGGTGAAATTTGGCATCTCGTTCAACGCCACCCACTTCAACCAGGCTGGCGCGCTGGTGCATGTCTACACCGACGGCACCGTGCTGGCCTCGCACGGCGGCACCGAGATGGGCCAGGGCCTGTACACCAAGATTCGCCAGATCGTCGCCGGTGAATTTGGCCTGCCGCTGGCCGATGTGCGGCTGGCCGCCACCGACACCAGCCGGGTGTCCAACACCTCGGCCACCGCCGCCTCCAGCGGAACCGACCTGAACGGCAAGGCGGCGCAGGCGGCCTGCCAGCAGATCAAGGCGCGGCTGGCGGCGCTGATGGTCGAGCTGGCGGGCGGCGGCAGCGCCGACGCGGTGCGGTTTGCCGACGGCCAGGTGCGGCTGGCGGACTTCAGCCTGCCGTTTGCCGAGCTGGCCATGCGCGCCTACCGGGCGCGGGTGCAGCTGTGGGACAGCGGGTTTTACCGCACCCCGGACATTCACTTTGACCCGGTCAGCAAGCTGGGCCGGCCGTTTTATTACTTTGCCTACGGCGCGGCGGCCTGCGAAGTGGCCATCGACACACTGACTGGCGAAAGCCGGGTGCTGCGCGCCGACCTGCTGCACGACGTTGGCCAGTCGATCAACCCGGCGCTGGACATTGGCCAGATCGAGGGCGGCTTTGTGCAGGGTATGGGCTGGCTGACCAGCGAAGAACTGCACTGGCGCGCCGACGGCAAGCTGATGACCCACGCGCCGTCCACCTACAAAATCCCCACCGCAGCGGATGTGCCGGCGGTGTTCAATGTGGCGCTGTACGCCAACGCCAACCGCGAAGACAGCATCCACCGCAGCAAGGCGGTGGGCGAGCCGCCGTTCATGCTGGCGCTGGCGGTATTTTTTGCCCTGCGCGACGCGGTGGCCGCCGCCCTGCCGGTGGGGACACCAGTACAGCTGGACGCGCCGGCCACGCCAGAGGCGATTGTGCGCGCGCTGCGCGCCGGGAGCGGCGCATGCGCTGGCTGAACGCGCTGCTGGACGGCCTGGCCGCTGGCGAACCGATGGTGTGGGTGAGCGTGGCGCGGCTGCATGGCTCCGGCCCGCGCGAAGTGGGCGCCAGCATGGTGGTGGGCGCACACCGTCAGGCCGACACCATTGGCGGCGGCCATCTGGAATGGCAGGCCATCGCCCAGGCGCGCCAGCTGCTCAGCGCCAGCACTGGCCACCCGGCGGCCCGCGTCTGCCGCTACAATCTGGGCGCGCGGCTGGGCCAGTGCTGCGGCGGCGTGGTGTGGCTGCTGTTTGAGGTGATTGCCCCCAGCGCGCTGGCCGACTGGCAGGCGCGCGCCGCCCAGCTGAGCGCCGGCCAGGCGCTGTGGCGTGAACTGAACGCTGGCGAAGCGGCCTCACGCTGGCGCTTGGCTGCGCCCACCGAGGCCAGCAGCGCGCTGGACGGCGGCGAGCACGACTGGCGCTGGCGGCAGCGGCTGGCGCGCGCGCCGTTTCCGGTGTGGCTGTTTGGCGCCGGCCATGTGGCGCAGGCGCTGGTGACGCAATTGCGCCTGCTGGCGGCGCAGGTGCGCTGGATCGACCCGCGCGACGACGCCTTTGCCGGGCTGGATCTTGCTGGGGTGGATGCGCGGGTGAACGACGACCCGGCCAGCGAAGTGGCCGAGGCGCCGCCGGGCTGTTTTTATCTGGTGATGAGCCACAGCCACGCGCTGGATTTTGCCCTGTGCGAAGCCATCTTTGCCCGCCGCGACGCGGCGTATTTTGGCCTGATTGGCTCGCACAGCAAACGCGCCAGTTTTGAGCAGCGGCTGCTGGCGCGCGGGCTGGACCCCGCCCGCCTGAGCGAGCTGACTTGCCCGATTGGCATTGCCGGCATCACCGACAAACAGCCGGCGGCGATTGCCTTGGCCGTTGCCGCGCAGATGTTGCAGCTGCACAATGCACGCCAATGGCTGAATCAGGCGCATACGCTGATTCAGCCGACTGTTTTTTATCCGGAGTAAGCATGTCGCAGACCCCTCCCCGTCTGACCCTGACCGGGATCAGCAAGCGTTACCCCAGCGTGGTCGCCAATGATGGCGTCAGCCTGTCGGTGGCGCCCGGCGAGATCCACGCCATTCTTGGCGAAAATGGCGCGGGCAAAAGCACGCTGATGAAAATCATCTATGGCGCGGTCAAGGCCGACGCTGGCGAAATCCGCTGGAACGGCCAGCCGGTGACCATCGCCAACCCGGCGCAGGCGCGCAAGCTGGGCATTGGCATGGTGTTTCAGCATTTTTCGCTGTTCGAAACCCTGACCGTGGTCGAGAACATCGCCCTGGCGCTGGATGCGCCGTTCGACCCGGCGGCGCTGGCGCTGCGGGTGCGCGAAGTGTCCGAGCGCTACGGCCTGCCGCTGGACCCGCACCGGCTGGTGCACAGCCTGTCGGTGGGCGAGCGCCAGCGGGTGGAAATCGTGCGCTGCCTGCTGCAAGACCCCAAGCTGTTGATCCTGGACGAACCCACCTCGGTGCTCACCCCGCAGGCGGTGCAAAAGCTGTTCGACACCCTGCGCCGGCTGGCCAGCGAGGGCGTGTCGATTGTCTACATCAGCCACAAGCTGCACGAAATCCAAACCCTGTGCGACAGCGCCACCATTCTGCGCGGCGGCAAGGTGACCGGCGAGGCGATTCCGCGTGACGAAACCCCGGCCAGCCTGGCGCGGATGATGATTGGCCGCGAACTGCCAGTGTGCGAAGCGCCGCCCTACAGTGGCCCCAGCCGGCCGGTGCTGGAAATCCGCCAGCTCAGCCAGCGCAGCGACGACCCGTTTGGCACGTCGCTAACTGATGTCTCGCTGACGGTGAACGCGGGGGAGATCGTCGGCATTGCCGGGATTTCCGGCAATGGCCAGGCCGAGCTGCTGGCGGCGCTGTCGGGCGAAGCGCCCAGCGGCAAGACCACCGTCTGGCTGGATGGCGAAGCGATTGGCCATTTGCACCCCGGCCGCCGACGCGCGCGCGGGCTGGCCTTTGTGCCGGAAGAGCGCCTGGGGCGCGGCGCGGTGCCCTCGCAATCGCTGGCGCATAACGCCCTGCTCACCGGCCACCGCCACGGCGGCATGCGCCGTTTTGGCCTGGTCAGCTATGCGCGCGCGCGCCAGTTTGCCCAGGACTGCATCGCCCGCTTTGACGTGCGCTGCGGCGGCCCGCTGGCGGCGGCGCGTTCGCTGTCCGGCGGCAATTTGCAAAAATTCATTGTCGGGCGCGAGATCATGCTCAGCCCGAAAGCCATGATCGTCGCCCAGCCCACCTGGGGGGTGGACGTCGGCGCGGCGGCGTTTTTGCGCCAGACCCTGCTGGATTTGTCCCGCTCGGGCGTGGCGATTCTGGTGATTTCCGAGGAGTTGGAAGAATTGTTTGAAATCAGCGACCGCATCGCCGTGCTGGCCCAGGGCCGGCTGTCGGCGGCCGTGCCCAAGGCCGAGGCCGACGCCGAGTCGGTGGGCCTGCAAATGGCCGGCCTGTTCAACGCGGAGGCCAGCCATGCATCTGCTTGAACCCCGCCCGCAACCCTCGCAACTGATGCGCTGGACCGCGCCGCTGATCGCCATTGTCGCCACCCTGCTGGTGGGTTCGGGGCTGTTTCTGGCGCTGGGCAAAGACCCGCTGCAATCGTTCAAGGTGTTTTTTGTCGAGCCGCTGACCAGCAGCTACGGCTGGAGCGAACTGCTGATCAAGGCCTGTCCGCTGATCCTGATCGCCCAGGGCCTGGCCATTGGCTTTAAGGCGCGCATTTACAATATCGGCGCCGAAGGCCAGCTGATTGTCGGCGCGCTGGCCGGCGGCGGCATCGCCATCCAGTTTGGCGACAGCGGCGCGGCCTGGGTGCTGCCGGCCATGGTGCTGGCCGGCGCCGTGGGCGGCGCGCTGTGGGGGGCGATTCCTGCGCTACTGAAAACCCGCTTCAACGCCGAAGAAACCCTCACCACGCTGATGCTCAGCTATGTGGCCAGTTTTCTGCTGTCGTATATGGTCAACGGCCCGTGGCGCGACCCGGAGGGGATGAATTTTCCGCAATCGGTGATGTTTGCCGACGGCGCGCTGTTCCCCATCCTGCTGGAAGGCTCGCGGGTGAATGGCTCGGTGTTCATCACCCTGTTTGCCGTGCTGGGCTTCTGGCTGTTCAACGCCAAGAGCTTTTTGGCCTACCAGCTGGAAGTGGGCGGCCAGGCCCCGGCGGCGGCGCGCTATGCCGGGTTTTCTGCCCAGCGCACGGTGTGGTTCAGCCTGGTGCTCTCCGGCCTCACCGCCGGCCTGGCCGGCGTGGGCGAAGTGGCCGGCCCGGTGGGCCAGCTTAACCTGAACATCTCGCCCGGCTACGGCTTTGCCGCCATCATCGTGGCTTATCTGGGCCGCCTGCACGCGCTGGGCATCGTGCTGGCCGGCGCGCTGATGGCGCTGATCTACCTGGGCGGCGAAGCCGCACAAGTGGCGCTGCAACTGCCGGCGGCGATTACCGGGATTTTTCAGGGCATGCTGCTGTTCTTCCTGCTCGGCGCCGATGCCTTTATCGACAACCGCCTGCGTCGGCGCAAGTAAGCGCGGCGCGCCACCCGTGGCATGGCCACCGACTGAACCCAAAACCGTTTTACCCGGCTGCGCGCAGCGGCCGGACACAGACGCGCGCCGCTGGCTGGAGGCGGCGCGCCAGGAGATGCAAGCATGATGGATTCCATGATTCCGGTGCTGGCCGGCACGCTGGCGGCGGCCACGCCGCTGATTTTTGCCGGGCTGGGCGAGCTGGTGGCCGAGCGCAGCGGGGTGATCAACCTTGGCGTGGAAGGCATGATTTTGATTGGCGCGATTGCCGGCTTTGCCGCCGCCGCCGAAACCGGGCTGGGCCCGGCCGCTGGCCTGCCGGCTGGCGCGCTGGCCGGCATGGGCGCGGCGCTGGTGTTTGCCGTGTTTGCGCTGTCGCTGGCCGCCAACCAGGCCGCCTGTGGGCTGGCGCTGACCATTTTTGGCATTGGCCTGTCGGCGTTTATTGGCCAGCACTATGTCAGCTACAGCCTGCCGGGGCTCAAGCCGCTGTCGATTCCGCTGTTGTCGGATATTCCGGTGATTGGCCCGGTGCTGTTTCATCAGGACGCCGTGGTGTATCTGTCGCTGGCGGCGTTTGCCCTGGTGGCGTGGACCTTGGCGAAAACCCGGCTGGGCCTGCTGCTGAAAGCGGTGGGCGAATCGCCCGAGGCGGCGCACGCCATCGGTTATCCGGTGCTAACCATCCGCTATGGCGCGGTGCTGTTTGGCGGGGCGATGGCCGGGCTGGCCGGGGCCTATCTGTCCACTGTCTACACCCCGCTGTGGGTGCAGAACATGAGCGCCGGGCGCGGCTGGATTGCCGTGGCGCTGGTGGTGTTTGCCGCCTGGAAGCCGGGCCGCCTGCTGCTGGGGGCGTATTTGTTTGGCGCGGTGACCATTCTGCAATTCCACGCCCAGGGCCTGGGCATTGCCCTGCCGGTGCAACTGCTGGCGGCGCTGCCCTACCTGGCCACCATTGTGGTGCTGGTGCTGATCTCGCGCGACCGCCGCTTGTTGCAACTGAACCTGCCGGCGTCGCTGGGCAAGCCCTACCTGCCTTAAGAGCAGCTCACCACACGCCGCATCGTGCGCCTGGCCAGGCGCGTGGTGCGGCGGCCGAGGGCCGGGTAGGCCGTCAAAAAACCCTCATCTTGCTGTGCCAGACTGTTCGCCCGCCACCCTTGGCGCACATAACACTCAAAGAGGCGAACACAATGCACAAAACCCTTCTGCTGGCCAGCGCCGCCGCGCTGTCCCTGCCCGCGCTGGCGGCCGGCAAGCCAGTGTTTCCCACCCTCAATGGCCAGCCGCCGCTGATCATCGCCCACCGTGGCGCTTCGGGTTATCTGCCCGACCACACGCTGGAAGGCTACGCCAAGGCCATCGAGCTGGGCGCGGACTTTATCGAGCCGGATCTGGTGATGACCAAGGACGGTGTGTTGATCGCCCGCCACGAACCCAATCTGAAAGACACCACCGACGTGGCCCGCCGTGCAGAATTCGCCAGCCGCAAGCGCAAGATGATGGTGGATGGCGTGGAAGAAGAAGGCTGGTTCGCCAGCGACTTTACCCTGGCGGAAATCAAAACCCTGCGCGCCATCCAGCCGCGCGCCGACCGCAGCAAGGCGTTTGACGGGCAGTTTCAGATTCCGACTTTTGACGAAATCCTCGCCCTGCGCGCGCAAAAATCCAAAGAAACCGGTCGCCAGATTGGCGTCTACCCGGAAACCAAGCACCCGACCTATCACCAGCAACTGGGCCTGAGCCTGGAAAAACCGCTGGTGGCGCTGCTGGCCAAATATCAGCTGAACAGTCAAAAAGCCCCGGTGTTCATCCAGTCTTTTGAAGCCGCCAACCTCAAGCAATTGCGCAAGCTGACCTCCAACAAGCTGGTGTACCTGCTGGATGCCGACAATGTGCGCCCGGATGGCGTGATTGAACGCAAGATGCCGTATGACCACACGGTCAGCGGCGACAAGCGCAGCTATGGCGACATGCTCAGCCCGGCCAACCTCAAGCAAGTAAAAACCTTTGCCGACGGCATCGGCCCGTGGAAGCCGTATCTGATCAGCTGGCAGGCGATGACCGATCCGAAAACCGGCAAGCCCATCGACGTCAACGGCGACAATGTGATCGACCAGCGCGACATGACCCTGCTGGAGGCCAACGACGTGGTCAAGCGCGCCCACCAGCTGGGCCTGGTGGTGCATCCGTTCACCTTCCGCAACGAAGCCAAGCTGCTGGCGGCCAATTTCCAGGACAACCCGGCGGAAGAATACCGGCTGTTCTTTGAACTGGGCGTGGACGGCGTGTTCAGTGACTTCACCGACACCGCCGTGGCCACCCGCACGCTGATGCAGATGCGCTGAAAAGTGCCAGGCACAAACTGCCTGTTCATGTGATGCGCCCTTCCCGGCGGATGCGCAATGCACCTGGCGATGCCCCGACGGTCGCCCTCGGCGATGCGGGTGTGGGCAGAATGTCACGCTTATGCACTGACATCTGCCCATGCCGGATGAATGCCGTGTGGCAGGCTTGACGCCACACGGCAAATTCTGGCTGAATCATGTGATCCGCCTTGCACCCGGGAGATGTCATGAAACCGGTTTCCAACACCTCGTTTCCGCTGTTTCTGCGCGCACCGCAGCCTGCCGCCAAAGCCCCCGCCGGCAGCGAAACCGCCCCCGCCTTTGTCCTGCGCCCTCCGGCTGACAGCGCGCCTTCAGGCCGCCCAAGCGCCACCCCCTGTCCGCCGCAAGCACCGAAACGTCTGGCATAATGCGCCAGCCGCACGTTGAAGGCGGTGTGACTCAAGGAAACCGCCATGCAACTCGCCACCTGGAACGTCAATTCTCTTAAAGTGCGCCTGCCGCAAGTGCTGGACTGGCTGGCCGCCAATCCGGTGGACGTGCTGTGCCTGCAAGAGCTCAAGCAAGAAGACCACGCCTTTCCGCTGGAAGCCCTGGCCGCCGCCGGCTACCGCGCCGAATTTGCCGGGCAAAAAACCTATAACGGCGTGGCGATTGTCTACCGCGACACGCTGACCGCCACTGAGGTCATCAAAGACATCCCCGATTACGACGACCCGCAACGCCGGGTGATTGCCGCCAGCTTTGGCGAGCTGCGCGTGGTGTGTGCGTATTTCGTCAATGGCGAGGCGGTGGATTCGGACAAATACGCCTACAAACTCACCTGGCTGGGCAAGCTGGAGCGCTATCTGGCCGACAGCCTGGCGCGCTGGCCGCAGCTGGCCTTGCTGGGAGATTTCAACATCGCCCCGGACGACCGCGACGTGTACGACCCGGCCGGCTGGGCCGGCAAGGTGCTGTGCTCCGCGCCCGAGCGCGCGGCGTTTCAGCGCCTGGTGGCCATGGGCCTGGCCGACAGCTATCGGCATTTTCATGCCGACGGCGGCCAGTACAGCTGGTGGGATTACCGCGCGGCCATGTTCCGCCGCAACCTGGGCCTGCGCATCGACCATATCCTGCTGTCGCCGCCGCTGCTGGCGCGCGCGCAATCCTGCGAGATCGACCGCGCCCCGCGCAAAAACGAACGACCATCGGACCACACGCCAGTGGTGGTCACCCTGGGCTGAGGCGGGCTTGGCGCCCATGCGGGCGCCGCGTCACACCATCTTCATTATCAATACTTCAAATTTAGTTGTATAGTCGAAACATGGATAAATTTACTGCGGCCAAACTGTTTGAATCGCTGTCCTCCGGCGTGCGCCTGGATGTGTATCGCCTGTTGGTGCGCCATGGTCTGGATGGCCTGGTGGCGGGCGCCATTGCCGCCGAACTGGATATTCCGCCCACCAATCTGTCGTTTCACCTGAAGGCGCTGACCCAGGCCGGCTTGCTGACGGTGACGCAGGAAGGGCGTTTTCAGCGTTATCGCGCCAATATTGCGCTGATGCTGGAGCTGATTGCCTACCTGAGCGCCGAATGCTGCGCCGGCCAGCCCGAGCAATGCGCCAGCCTGCGCGCCGCCTCGCCCTGCCCGGAGGCGCTGCTGCCGCCGCTGGCCGGCGCCCACCCGACGTGTTCTGACCCTGCTTGTGAGCCTTGAATGAATATTCTGTTTTTGTGCACCGGCAACTCCTGCCGCTCCATCCTGGCTGAGGCCACCTTCAACCACCTGGCCCCGGCCGGCTGGCGCGCGCTCAGCGCCGGCAGCCAGCCCACTGGCGAAGTGCATCCGCGCTCGCTGGCGCTGCTGGCCGCCGAGGGCATCGACGCCAGCGATTGCGCCAGCAAATCCTGGGACGCGCTGCCGGTGACGCCGGATATTGTCATCACCGTGTGCGCCAGCGCCGCCGGCGAAACCTGCCCGGCGTATCTGGGCCCGGTGTTGCGCAGCCACTGGGGGGTGGACGATCCGGCCAAGGCCACCGGCAGCCCGGCCGACATCGACGCCGCCTTTGTGCGCGCCTACCGCGTGCTGCGCGCGCGCATCGAAGCCCTGCTGGCCTTGCCGGCCGAACAGTTGCACGGCGAACGCGCCGCGCTGAAAGCCGAGCTGGACCGCATTGGCCAGCTGTCGGCGTGAGCGTGATTTTTTGACAGTATTATTTCAATGCTGGATGGAGTCTTAAAATGAAAACCCTGCAAGTGTACGACCCGGCGCTGTGTTGCAGCAGCGGCGTGTGCGGCGTGGACGTGGATCAAACCCTGGTGGATTTTGCCGCCGACCTGAACTGGCTCAAGCAACAAGGCGTGGCGGTGACGCGCTTTAACCTGGCGCAACAGCCGCTGGCCTTTGCCCAGGAAGCCGCCGTCAAGGCCGCGCTGGACGCAGGCGGCGCCGAAGCGCTGCCGGTGTTGCTGGTGGATGGCCAACTGCGCGGCCAAGGCCGCTACCCCAGCCGCGCCGAACTGGCGCAATGGCTGGCGCTGACGCCTGAGACGCTGCCGGTGGCGCCGGCAGCGTGTTGCTCGGGCAGCCGTTGCTGTTAACCACTCAGCAAAGCGCGGCTGGCTAGTAGCCCGTCGCCATGATCGGCACCGATTGACTGGCGATGAGACCGCTTTCGGCATGAGCATCACCCCCGGTGTCGTACAACACCGCCAGGCGCGCTTTGTCAGCAACGCTTAATTTTGACTGATTGGAGCACCTCACCATGCTTTGTCTACATCACGCCCCGCGTCATTTATTCTTCACCGGCAAAGGCGGCGTGGGCAAAACCTCGCTGGCCTGCGCCTGCGCCTTGTGGCTGGCGGAGCATGGCCGGCGCGTGCTCTTGGTCAGCACCGACCCGGCCTCGAATGTGGGCCAGGTGTTTGGCGTGAGCATTGGCAATCAGATTACCGCCTTGCCGGCGGCGCCGGGCTTGTCGGCGCTGGAAATCGACCCGCCCGCTGCGGCCGCCGCCTACCGCGAGCGCATGCTGGCGCCGGTGCGCGGCGTGCTGCCCGACGCAGTGGTGGCGGGCATTGCCGAGCAATTGTCCGGCGCCTGCACCACCGAAATCGCCGCCTTTGATGAGTTCACCGCGCTATTGACCGACGGCGCGCTGACCGCCGGGTTTGACCATATTGTGTTTGACACCGCCCCCACCGGCCACACCATCCGCCTGCTGCAACTGCCCGGCGCCTGGAGCGAGTTTCTCGACAACGCCCACGGCGACGCCTCCTGCCTGGGGCCGCTGGCGGCGCTGGACAAACAGCGCGAGCAATACCAGGCGGCGGTGGCCACGCTGACCGACCCGGCGCGCACGCGGCTGGTGCTGGTGGCGCGCGCCCAGCGCGCCAGCCTGCGCGAAGTGGCGCGCACCCAGCACGAGCTCAGCGCCATTGGCCTGCCGCACGCCTCGCTGGTGGTCAATGCGCTGATGCCGGCCGCCGAGGCCCAGCGCGACCCGCTGGCGGCGGCGGTGCATGCGCGCGAACAGGCGGCGCTGGCCGCCATGCCCGAGACGCTGGCCAGCCTGCCGCGCGACACCCTGCCGCTCTTGCCGGACAATCTGGTCGGGCTGGACGCGCTGCGCGCCCTGCTGGCGCAAACCGCCCCCGCGCTGCCGCCGGCTGGCGAGCCCACGCCGCTGCCGGCCGAGCTGGCCGCGCGCAGCCTGGGCGCGCTGGTGGACGACATCGCCGCCGATGGCCATGGTCTGGTGATGCTGATGGGCAAGGGTGGGGTGGGCAAAACCACGCTGGCCGCCGCCGTGGCGGCCGAGCTGGCCCGGCGCGGCCTGCCGGTGCACCTGACCACGTCGGACCCCGCCGCCCATCTGAGCGACACCCTGGCCGGCAGCCTGCCCGGCCTGACCGTCAGCCGCATCGACCCCGTCGCCGAAACCGCCCGCTATCGTCAGCATGTGCTGGACAGCAAGGGCGCCGGGCTGGACGCCGACGCGCGCGCGCTGCTGGAAGAAGACCTGCGCTCGCCCTGCACCGAAGAAATCGCCGTGTTTCAGGCTTTCTCTCGCATCATCCGCGAGGCGGGCCGCCAGTTTGTGGTGATGGACACCGCCCCCACCGGCCACACCCTGTTGCTGCTGGACGCCACCGGCGCCTACCACCGCGAAGTGGCGCGGCAAATGGGCGACGCCCGCTACACCACGCCCATGATGCTGCTGCAAGACCCCAAGCGCACCAAGGCCTTGATTGTCACCCTGGCGGAAACCACCCCGGTGCTGGAAGCCGCCGCCCTGCAAGCCGACCTGCGCCGCGCCGGCATCGAGCCGTGGGCGTGGCTGATTAATCAAAGTGTCGCCGCCGCCATGCCATCCTCTGCCTTGCTGCAACAGCGCGCCCGCCACGAACTGACCGAGCTGGCCCATATCGCCGAGCGCCACGCCGGCCGATTGGCGCTGATTCCGCTGCTGGCCGAAGAGCCGGTTGGCCCGGCGCGCCTGTATGCGCTGACCCATCCCGAATCAGGAGCATGATCATGCAAGACAAAATCTACCATGTGTTGTTTATCTGCACCGGCAATTCCGCCCGCAGCATCATGGCCGAAGCCGTGATGAACCAACTGGGCCAGGGCCGGTTTCGCGCCTACAGCGCCGGCAGCCTGCCGCGCGGCGAGGTGCATCCGCTGACCCTGAGCACCCTGGCCGAGCAGGGCTACCCCACCGCCGGGCTGAGCAGCAAACCCTGGGAGGTATTCGCCGGGCCGGATGCGCCGGCCATGGATTTTGTGTTCACCGTGTGCGACCAGGCCGCCGGCGAAGCCTGCCCGGTGTGGCCGGGCCAGCCGATGACCGCGCACTGGGGATTTGCCGACCCGGCTGCCCAGGTCAGCGACGACCCGGCGCAGGCGCGCAAGGCGTTTACCGCCGCGCTGGCGCAAATCACCACCCGCATTCGCCTGTTTCTCAGCCTGCCGCTGGACAAGCTGGATCGTTTGTCTTTGCAGGCGCATTTGCGCGAGCTGGGCCGCCCGGCCTAAGCGCCGCCAACAAAACCCGCCTGGCGCGGTTGCCCGACCGTGCGTCTGGCCAGGCGCGCTGCGCTGAGTGTGGTAGCCGCTCTCGCGTCGCACCAGCCCAGCCGCCCGCGCGGCCAGCGGGGAAGCATGCCGGCGCATCAGCCGCCGGCTTTTCTTTGGAGCCAATATGTCTGTGCAATGTGAAGTCGCCGCCCGGCCGGCGGCGGCCATGAATCTGTTTGAACGTTACCTCACCCTGTGGGTGGCGCTGTGCATCGTGCTGGGCGTGGCGCTGGGCCAGTGGCTGCCTGGCGTGTTCCAGGCGGTGGCGCGGCTGGAGGTCGCCCAGGTGAATCTGCCGGTGGGCGTGCTGATCTGGGTGATGATCATCCCGATGCTGGTCAAGGTGGATTTTGCCGCCGTGCACCAGGTGCGCCAGCATGTGCGCGGCATTGGCGTGACCTTGTTCGTCAACTGGCTGGTCAAGCCGTTTTCCATGGCGCTGCTGGGCTGGCTGTTTGTGCGCCAGCTGTTTGCCCCGTGGCTGCCGGCCGAGCAGCTGGACAGCTATATCGCCGGGCTGATTCTGCTGGCCGCCGCGCCGTGCACCGCCATGGTGTTTGTCTGGAGCCGGCTCACCCAGGGCGACCCGCTGTTCACCCTCAGCCAGGTGGCGCTGAACGACGTGATCATGGTGCTGGCCTTTGCCCCGCTGGTGGGCCTGCTGCTGGGGGTGTCGGCCATTGCCGTGCCGTGGGACACCCTGCTGACCTCGGTGCTGCTGTATATCGTGGCGCCAGTGCTGCTGGCCCAGCTGTGGCGACGCGCGTTGCTGGCGCGCGGCCAGGCGGCTTTTGACGCCGCCATGGCGCGCATCGGCCCGTGGTCGATGGCGGCGCTGTTGCTCACCCTGGTGCTGCTGTTTGCTTTTCAGGGCGAGGCGATCTTGCGCCAGCCGCTGGTGATTGCCCTGCTGGCCGTGCCGATTCTGCTGCAAGTGCTGTTTAACTCGGCGCTGGCCTACTGGCTTAACCGCGCGCTGGGCGAGCAACACTGCGTGGCCGGCCCCTCGGCGCTGATTGGCGCGTCCAATTTCTTTGAGCTGGCGGTGGCCGCCGCCATCAGCCTGTTTGGCCTGCACTCCGGCGCCGCGCTGGCCACCGTGGTGGGCGTGCTGATTGAAGTGCCGGTGATGCTGCTGGTGGTGCGCGTGGTCAACGGCAGCAAGGCCTGGTACGAGGCGGGCGCCTTACGGCGCTGAGGGAGAGCAAAGCGTAACAGGAATGGAATGATGCGTGCGCGGCCACAGTGCTTTTATACTTGACCCATTGGCGCAATGCGATGAGGCATGTGCCTTGTACATGTACAACGATTTGTATGGCCACACGCCCGGCCGCCGACAGAGGAGCACGTAATGTGGATTGAACGGCTGCACCTGAGCAACTACCGTTGCTTCGAAGATTTCGAGATTGCCTTTCGGCCGGGCTTCAATGTCATTGCGGGGGTGAACGGTAGCGGCAAAACCTCATTGCTCATGGGGCTTTGTCAGGCTGCATGCCCGATAACCCTTTCAAGCGCCTTAAAAAAGCCAGGCAATACAGTACTTGGCCTTTTATCTGAAGAAGGTCAGGCACGCCTCAAAATGGAGGTGTTCAATGGCAGATTCAGATTTGAGCCACAATACCCCATCGCAATCATGATATCGGCTTCTTATGCCGACAAAAAATATAACTGGAGCATAGAGCAGCAAAACGCTATCGCTCGACCGAGCATCCATGGTCAGCATTTTGATGCCACATCAGATCATCAACAAACCGCAGGGCAACCAGAACTTCTTCCTATCGTCGTATGTTATCCAGCCAATCGCCAGTGGCGCGTGCCGAAGAACAAAAGAGACAATGAAGCCCAAGCAATCACCGAACGACAGTCTCGCTTCCATGGTTATGTCAACTGGTGGAATGCGTCCGCAGATACCAGTGCGCTACAAACCTGGGTGATCAGCAAATGCCTGGAGCGCTTTCAAACTTCGTCAGAAACCGGGCTGAAATTTGACGACATCGACGATGACGAGCTGGCGCTGGTGAATCACGCCTTGTCCGCCGTGCTGACCGAAGCCAAGGGCCTGAAATACGACCTCAAGCAAAAAAGCCTGCTGATGGAGTGGCGCGCCGATAGCGGCGATGCCCGCCCCGCCACGCCATTTGACCAACTCAGCGATGGCCAGCGCGCCATGATTGCCCTAGTGGCCGACATTGCCCGCCGCATGTGTTTGCTCAATCCGCAGTTGGGCGCGCACGTCACCGCCGCCACGCCGGGCGTGGTGCTGATCGACGAGTTGGACATGCACCTGCACCCACATTGGCAACGGCTGCTCACCCGTGGACTCAAGCAGGCGTTTCCGGCGGTGCAGTTTATTGTCACCAGCCATTCCCCACAGGTGCTGGGTGAATTGCAAGCAGAAGAGATTATCTTGCTGCAAGGCGCTGGCACAGCGCACCCGCAAGCCAGCTACGGCCTGAGCTCCAGCCAGATTTTGCAGGAAATCATGGGCGCCGAGGCGCGCACCGGCCAGGTGCAGACCGCACTGGATCAACTGTTTGCCGCGCTGGAGCATAATCAACTGGAACAAGCCCGCGTGTGCCTGCAACAACTGCGCGCAGACGCCCCGGACATCCCCGAACTGGCTGGCGCGGCGGCGCTGCTGCGCCGCAAAGAGGTGCTGGGCCGATGAAGCAGGTGAACAAAGGCGCATCACCCGCAGCATTTGAGCGCTGGAAAGCGCTGGCCAATGACGATTGGCAGCCCTGTTACGCCGAATTGCAAAACCCAGAAAAAACCCTTCTGCACACCGCCTTGCTGCAAGAACAAGGCCATGTGTGTTGCTACTGCGGCCGGCAAATATCGCTCACAGACAGCCATATCGAACACTGGCGCCCGCAAGCATTGCGCAAAGACCTGGAGCTGGACTACAGCAATTTGCTGGCCTCCTGCCTGCGCGCCAGCCAACCCGGCGCCCCGCTGCATTGTGGCCACGCCAAAGGCAATGCTTTTATCGAGGGACACACCCTGTCGCCGCTTGACCCAGGCTGCGAGCTGCGCTTTGCTTACCATCTTAACGGCGCTATTTCTGCGGCCAGGCCGGATGATCAGGCCGCTATCGACATGATCGCCCTGCTGCAACTGGACATTGCTTTTCTGCGCAACCGGCGCAGCGAAGCGCTCACACGGGTGTTTGACGCCGCGTTTCTGAACACAGCAAGCGACGACGAGCTGCGCACCCTGGCGACGGTCTATCGCCAGCTTGACCCAGACAGCGGACAACACGCTGATTTTGGCCACGCCCTGGCCCTTTTTGCCGAGGCGCTGCTGCCGGAGACATAGCCAGCCGACTCACCCCGCCACGCGGGCAAAGCGTCGTCGATATTCCGCTGGCGCGCAGTGCAGTTCGCGGGTGAACAGTTTGCGAAACGCGCCGGTGTCTTGATAGCCGACCCGCTGGGCAATCTCGCCGATGTCCAGCGTGGTGGTTTCCAGCAGGCGGCGGGCGGCGAACAGGCGTTGTTGTTGCAGGTGGCGCAACGGGGTGTCGCCCAGCGCTTGCCGAAAGCGGCGCATCAGCGTGCGCTCGCTGCTGTGCACCGCCGCCGCCAGCGCGGCCAGGCTGAAGGGTTGATCCAGCCGGGCGTGCATCCAGCGCTGGCAGTCGCTGACCAAGGGGTCGTTATGGCCGTTGTAGGCGGCCAGGGTGGCGTAGGGCGCTTGTGACACGCGGTTGGGGTCGATCAGCAAAATCCGCGCGCAGACTTGCGCCACATCCTCGCCCAACAGCCGGGCAATCAGCTTCAGCGCCAAATCCTGATAGGCGCTGGTGGCGCCGCTGCACAGGATGTGCGCGCTTTCGGTGACCAGCGCCTGCGCATCCAGCTGCACGGCCGGGTAGCGGCGGCGAAACCAGCCGGCCAGCCACCAGCTGAGCGTGGCCGGCTGGCCATCCAGCACGCCGGCCTCGGCCAGCAGCGCCACGCCAGTGCAATGCGCCGCCAGCACATGGCCGGCCTCGCGCCAGCCGCGCAGGCGCGCCACCAAGTCGGCATGGCTGGCCAGCACCCGCTCGAAGCTGGCGACATCGTCAAACATCACCCCCGGCACAATAATCACCTCGCCAGCGCGCAGCTCGGCAAAGCTGCCATCCGCCGCCAGGCGCAAGCCAGAAGACGCCGCCACCGGGCCGCCGTCGGCGCTGAGCAAGCGCCAGCGCAGCCCCGGCCCGCCGCGCGTCGCCATCTGACGGTTGGCCAGCATAAAGGCGTCGATCAATCCGGTGACGCCGCTGGTGAAAAACCCTGGCGGCAGCAAAAAGGCAATATCGGTCATGGTTGGCGGGATTGGCCTGAAAAATGGCAATCCTGCCACTACGCGCCCGCGCACGGCAAGCGCAGACTGTGGGCAAGCCGGTCATCCCGACCGCTCACACAGGAGCACACCGTGTCCGCCCTACGCCCCGACATCAGCGTGGCCGTGCTGAACCAGCGCGGCCAGGAATATCTGCCCGGTTATCTGGGCATTGAAATCCTCAGCCTGGCCCCTGGCCAGCTGAACAGCCGCATGCCCATCCGCAAACTGCACATCGCCCCCAATGAGTTTCTGCACGCCGCCAGCGTGGTGGCGCTGGCCGACACCAGCTGCGGCTACGCCACCATCGCCCACCTGCCGCCAGGCGCGCAGTCGTTCACCACCATCGAGCTGAAAAGCAATCACCTGGGCACCGTCACCGAAGGCGCGGTGGCCTGCGTGGCCAACGCCCAGCACCTGGGGCGCAGCACGCAAGTGTGGGACGCCGTGGTCAGCGACGAAGCCAGCGGGCGCACGCTGGCGCTGTTTCGCTGCACGCAGATGATTTTGTGGCCGAAGTAAGCGCGTGGCCGCGCAAGCTTAAATCCAACATGTTGATTTGGCTGAATCGACTAGCCCAACAAGGAGCATCAAAATGTCACACGCTGCTGATTTTCCCACCCAACACGGCGCGCAATTCAGCGTCGGCCATCTGGGCCCGTTTGCCGAGTTGCTCAACTACCGCTTTAGCGTGCCGGCGCTGAATGGCCGGGAGGTGCCGGGCAAGGTGTTTGTCAAAGACGCCCTACAGCTGACCGGGGTGGAGATGTCGTACAACTGTTTTCCGCCGGGGTTCAGCATGCCGTTTTTGCACGCCCACCGCGACAATGAAGAGGTGTATCTGTTTCTCAGCGGTCAGGGAGAATTCATGGTGGATGGCGAGGCGTTTGCCGTCAGCGAAGGCTCGGTGGTGCGCGTCGCCCCCGGCGGCTCGCGCGCCTACCGCAACACGGGCGAGGCGCCGATGTATTTTATTGTCTTGCAGGTGAAGCACGGCAGCGAGCCGGCCAGCGGCATTGCCGATGGTGTGCCCATGGGCAAGCCGGAATGGCCGGCGGGCTGAGCCGCGCGCAAGCGTCGCCAGGCTTGGCGAGCGCGTCAGTCGCCCAGCCGCGCATTCAGCCGGATATTGGCGATGCGCACAATCTGGAGATGCAGGCATGGCATCAGCGCTGTCTCAACGGCGCATGGCTACCCGTTCATGCGCCTGCCCAGCCTTGAGCCCACCCACCGCACACGCTACACTGCGCTGATGGCCCACCTCCACGACAGCGGTTATAAATACCTGTTTTCACACGCCGAACTGGTGCAAGAGCTGCTGGAAACCTTCGCCCCGCCGGGCGTGTCCG
>ERZ650300.596-NODE-596-length-22210-cov-24.002844_pt1 | contig 22210 bp, 23 predicted proteins | sample MGYA00376236_ERZ650300 | MGnify/ENA primary metagenome ERZ650300 (study PRJEB26733, sample SAMN07839303) | wastewater metagenome | biome: urban; feature: wastewater treatment plant; material: waste water | place: USA: North Carolina | collected 2016-04-28 ...
CCCCGGTGGTGAAGCCGGTTCGGGTGCCACGGCGAACGGTTTTTTCCATCATGGCCGCAGTGCCTTCACGCGTGCAGGCCCGCTTGCGCCAACGGTGCAGTCTGTGCGGCCTGCGTGGCCGCCTGCGCCACCAGCGCCTTCTGGCGCGACTCCGCCAGGGCCAGCAAGGCGTGCAATGCAGCCACCACCAGCGTGGAGCCGCCCTTGCGGCCGCGGATCACGATCCAGGGCACTTCGTTCTGCGCGGCAATCAGGTCCTTGGATTCAGCGGCAGACACAAAGCCCACCGGCATGCCCACGACGAGGGCCGGGCGCACGCCCTCCTCTGCAATCAGGCGGGCCAGCTCGATGAGCGCCGTGGGTGCGTTGCCAATGCCGACGATGGCACCCTGCAGCAGGCCCAGGCGATGGGCTTTGCGCATGGCCTGCACCGCGCGGGTGGTGTCTTGCTGCTGGGCCAGCAGCACCACGTCCGCATCCGAGATGAACTGGTGGGTGTGCATGCCAAAGTGCGCCAGGCGCGGAATGGACAGGCCTGAGCAGATCATTTCCACATCGGCCACCACCGGAGTGCCGCCGCGCAGCATGGCGGTGATGCCAGCGTGCACGGCCTGCGGGTGAAAGTCCGTGAGACCGTTGAAGTCGAAGTCCGCATTCGCGTGGATCATGCGACGCACGATGGGCCACTGCTCTGCGGTGTAGCTGTGCGCCTGGACCTCCGCGTCAATGATGGCAAAGCTGTCGTGCTCGATGGCCTGGCCTGCACGCGTGAGCTGTTCGGTGACGGTGTTAATGGTGCTCATGCGGCTTGCCCGTCGGCATGGACGGGGTGGTGGACAGCATGGACATGCCCATGTTCGTGGTCATGCCCGTGATGGTGGGCATGGCTATGGTCGTGTGCATGGTCATGCGCAGGCCCATGGCCGTGCATATGCACCACCGCCTCTGTGGCCGGTGCGTGGACATGGGTATGTTCGTGGCTGTGCCCGTGGCCCAGGTCGTGGGCAATCTCGCGGTACTTGCAGCCGTCGCAGGGCAGCTTGGCGTCGGGCACGCCCGCGCGCAGGTCGGCCACGCGCTGCTCCAGCAGGGCAAAGATTTCTTTCTCAAACCCGAAGTACGAAGACTGGGCAAACCGCACCTGCGGGTACTGCTGGCGCAGGTGATCCACCTGGCGGGCAATGCGCTGCATGAGCGTGCCGGTGAACAGGTAGTACGGCAACACCACCACCTGCTTCATGCCCAGCATCACCTGCCGCTGCACAGCGCGCTCCAGGCGCGGCCAGGTGATGCCGGTGAAAGCCAGGTCCACCAGCTCATGGTCGGTCTCTTCCATCAGCCAGCGGGCCATCTTGGCCACGTCGCCATTGGCCTGGCGGTCCGACGAGCCACGCCCCAGCAACACCACGCCGGTGGTGGTGGGGTCGGGCATGTCCAGCTCGCTCATGCACTTGCGCAGGTTGCGGCGCAGCACATCCAGGATGGGGTCGCACGCGGTGAGGTGCGGGCCATACAGAAATTCAGTGCCGGGGCAGTGTTCGCGGGCGTGCTCAATGGCTTCAGGAATCTCCATCTTCACATGGCCTGCCGCATTCAGGATGAGCGGCAGCACCAGCACGCGGCGGGCATTGCGTGCGGCGTGCAGCAAGCCGTCGTGCAGGCTGGGCGGCGCAAACTCGATGAAGCACACCTCGATGTTCCAGCCGGGCTGGCGTGTGCGCCACTGGGCCACAAAGCGGTGGATTTCGTCGTTGCCCTCGGGCTCGCGCGAGCCGTGGCCGATGAGCAGGATGGTGTCTTCGTGGCGTGCGCCGTGGTGTGTACCGAGGGGCGTGGCTGGGGTTTGCATCAGGAAGTCTCCGTGGGCGTGGCAGGCACACTGGCCTTGCGAAAGCGGTGGGTGAAGCTGGCGTCGTACAGCTTGGACTTGGCGAGCGTGGGCCAGTGGCGCGCACCCAGGTTGGGGCTGGCAATCACCATGGCCTGGCTGACCACCTTGGCGTCGCGGCAGCGCTGGCGAATGTCGGCCAGCGTGCCGCGGATGATGAGTTCCTCACCCGGCCAGCTGGCCTTGTGCACCACCAGCATGGGGGCGTCATCGGCCCAGCCCGCGGCGCGCAGTTGCTCCTGCACCTTGTGCAGCAGGGTGATGGACAGGAAGATGCACAGCGTGCAGTGGTGGCGCGCCAGCTCGGCCAGCGACTCGCCTTCGGGCATGGGCGTGCGGCCTTCCACGCGGGTGAAGATCACGCTCTGCGTGACTTCGGGCAGCGTGAAACTCTCCACCGCCGCAGCGGCCGAGGCCATGGCCGAGGACACGCCAGGCACCACCCGCACGGGCACCCCAGCGGCATCGAGCGGCTGCACCACTTCAATCAGCGCGCCATACAAGGCAGGGTCGCCCGTCTGCAGGCGGATGACCACGGCGTGCTGCTGCGCCTGGGCAATGAGCCACGCGGCCATCTGCTCCAGCGTCATGTCCTTGCTGTCGGCAATGGTGCAACCGGGCGGGGCCCAGCGGGTCACGGCCTCGTTGACCAGCGAACCTGCAAACAGGATGGCCCCTGCGCGCTCGATGAGCGAGCGGCCCTTGACGGTGATGAGCTCCGGATCGCCCGGGCCCGCGCCCACAAACCAGACGGTACCGACCGTCATGGCTGGCGCCAGCCCCAGCTGCCCATGGATGCACCATGACCCGCCAAATGCTGCGCCGCTGGCTGCATCGCCAGCACAAAGAAATTCAACATGAAAACGACCCGGACTGACCCAGACCCCTGCCTCCCCGCAGGTTCTGTGAAATGGGTGGGCACGTGGCTCACCCGCTTGTCGGCCGGTCTCCGGGCTGGCGAGATGTTCCTGCGAATCCTTCCCAGGCTCTCAGAACCCAGTGGACATGTGAAGCAGGCTGAAGGCATGCAGCCTTCTCTCGCTTACCGTTGCGGGGGCAGCTCAGGTTAAGCGCGACTCGTGGTGGGCCGCGCTCTCCTGTTTCCCGTTTAACTGTGCCGTTGCAATAACGGCACGAGCACCAACGGGGGCGAGTATAGGGCCTGTGAGGATCGGGTCAACGAAAGGTCACGCTGGCGCACAGCCCGCGCTGGGGTGTTCGTCCCCATCCCTCCAAGGCGGCCCACACCTGCTGCAAGCCATCCACTTCACCCGCCTGCAGGCCGTGGTTGGCACCGGCCAGGCGCAGCGCGCAGTAGGGTGCGTTGCGGTGTTGGGCACGCTGGGCAAATTGTTCGTAGGCGGCGGGGGGCACCATGTCATCGGCATCGCCCCAGGCGTGCAGCACGGGCCATGGGCCCTGCAGCAAGGGTTGTTGCACGGGCCATTGCCACAGGTCGCGCCAGTAGCGCAGGCTGCGCCCCTGCACCACCTGCGTGTCCGCACCAGGCCCGGCCTGGGCACGGCCCAGCGCAGCCCAGTCTGCTGCATGCCCGAGGCGCTCGGCCTGCATCTGGCCGGCATCACGCGGGTCCAGCCCACTGCCCGCCATCATCACCAGGCCCGCCAGCCCAGGACCTGTGCTGGCTGCCAGGGAAGGCAGCAGTTCCACCCCTTCCGAAATACCCACCAGCAGCCATGGCACGTCGGTATGGCTGTGACCTTGCGTCGTGGTGAGCTGTTTCAGCGCGGCGCGCGCGTGGTGGGCCCATGCAGAAAGGTGGTCAGCCTGCACAAAGCGCGCGGGGCAATCGGCCGCTGGCGTGGTGTCTGCAGGGTGTACGCCCGGCTTGTGCAGCACAGTCACCTGCGCGTGCAACAGGCCCCGAAAGTAGCGATCAGCAAAGGGCCCCATACCGGCGCAGCCCGAGCCAGGAACGACCACCACGCGGTAGCGCAGGGGTGGCACCAGCGGGCCCCGCTGCAGGGCCCACAGCTCCTCACCGTGGGCCCCTGGCAGGCGCTGCGCAGAGAATTGTTCGGGGCCACTGGCTGGCGCTGCAGGCCCCGGAACCGAGCAGGCTTGCAGGCTGAGCGCCGCCAGAAAAAAGGCCAGCACAAGGCTGGCCTGGGCAACGCCGGGGCGGTGGGGCTGGGTCACCTCAGCAGCGCAGGTCATGCCCACGTTGTGCAACCCGGCCCACCCCACCCATCACTTGAGGATGAGCACCTGTTCAGGCTGTTGCGGCACTGGCACAGGCTGAGCCTGGCCACCACCGGCGGGGTACCCCATGGGCTGGGGTGGGCGCACACCGCGCGAAAGGTGCGCGTCGGTGTAGCCGAGCTGGTTGGCCAGTTGCAGGTACACGTCTTGCGCGAGGCTTTGCGAGGTCTCGCGGATGACCTTGGCGCGGTTGGGCGGAGCAATGTCGCCCCGAGTGGAGAGGATCTTGGTGTCGTTGCCTTCACCCTGGGCAGAGAACGCGGCCTTGATCTCGTAGGTCTTGGTGTTGATGAGCGAGAAGTCGGCCAGCAGTTGCAGGCCGTACTGGCGCGTGGCGTTGCTGGTGCCCTGGATGGGGTGCAGCGCATCGGTGAAGTCGATGCTGGAGACCACGCCAAACAGCACGTAGTCGGCGCCGTTGAACTCGCCCTTCTTGATGCGGGCGATCACGTCGGTGACCTGGGGCTGTGCCTTGGGCGTGGCCATCTTGCCGCCCTGCACCTGGTTGAGCACCTGCTCGGCCTTGGAAGGCTGCGGCGTGCCCGCGTCAAAGCCCTTGCCCTGCACCAGGCGGAAGTAGGTGCCTTGCAGCAAGGCACCCTTGATGTCGTTGGTGTAGCCACCCAGCTCGCGCTGCTCGATGTAGCTGTAGGTACCGGCCACGTAGGTGCCGCTGGCCTGCTCGGACGCCTGCACCGACTGGCTGCCCGAATACGAGCCGCCACCGCCGTACATGCCATGGCTGTGGCTGCCGCTTTGGCTGCTGCGGGCGCTCATCTGGGCGCTGCGCTGGTAGGCACCGGCCACGAAGTATTCCGACACGCGCTGTGCGTAGGCCAGATCGGTCACGGCGATTTTGGGGGCCGCGTTTTGCGCCAGGGCGCTGCTGCCCCAGGCCAGCGTGGTGGCGGCGACCACGGCCAGGGCCGTGTGCAAGGTGGTTCTGCGTTGCATGGTGTGCTCCGTCACTTCTTGCTCGTTTTGCGGATTTCTTTCTCGTCCTGCCATTCGATCGTGCCTTCCTGCACGTCAAACATCTTCAGCGTGAACTTGTAGAACACATCCTTGGTGGTGTTGTTTTGCTTGACGATGCTGGTCAGCTCGCCTTCAAGCTGGTACTTGGCCGCCGTCATCTGGCCGACCTTGGCGGTGGTGTTCTGCTTGTACAGGCCGCTCTGGTTCTGGCGCTGCAGTTCGTCCACGCCTTGCTGCATTTCATTGATGGAGCGCGTGAAACGCACCTTGCCCGACTTGACCAGCGCGGTCTGGATCGAGTTCATCACGTTGGTGGTGTCGATGTACTCGCTGGTCTTGTTCTTGACGGTGGAGATGGTCACCGTGGGGCGGCCCTGGAAGATGCCGGTTTCGAGCAGGCTGCCCGTCATCTTCTCGGCAATCATCTGCAGGTCAGACGAACCGAATTCGTTGGTCACCAGCTCCACGCCCTTGGCGTCGCCGTAGTTGACCTGGCGGTCAAAGCGCACGGTGGGGGACGACAGGTTCTGGCAGGCCGACAGGGCCAGGGTGCTGGCAGCAAAGGCCACGATGAGCGCGGTGCGCTGGAAGTTGCGTTGCATGGTGTTTTCTCTCTCTACAAGACGGTCAATGCGTTGTGTGAACAGCGCTTCAGCGCGGCTCGACGTTCATTTCCAGGCGCAGGTCCACGGCCGCGCCGGTGGGGGCCACGCTCTTGATGGTTTGCTGGCCCAGGCCCAGCACGGTGAGTTGCTTCCACGACTCGCCATCGCCCACCTGGTTACCCACGTTGTCCAGCCATTTGAAGCGGTAGAACAGCGTGCGGTCACTGCGCACGGAGCTGGACAGGTCGGCCTGCACCGACAGGATGTCGTTCTTGCGCACCAGGCGCATTTCGCGCACGGCGATGCCGTTGGCTTCACCGCGCAGGGCCACTTTGGCGGCCACGGCGGCAGGGGTTGCGGGGTCGTGCTGCTGGGCGCCGGCAGCGCCGGCCAAACCCACGCAGGCGGCGCACAGGGCGCTCAGGAAGATGCGGTTGGTCATTGAAAAGATTCCTTCAGACAAATCGTGAAATGGGCCAATGGACTGGGCGGTATGCGCTCAGTTTTTAGCAGCAGGTGTCGGGGCAGCCGTGCGGGAGTTGGCCACAGGCTTGCTGGTCGTGGTGCGTGTGGCTGTGCGGGCAGCAGGCTTGGCTGCAGGGGCTGCGGCTTCCACGGGCACAGAGCCCACAGGAGCGAGCTTGCCCAAGCTGGCCACGTCGCCCATCAGCACGGTGTTTTCGTACAGGCGCAGGGGCACCAGAGCGTACTGGCCGTCGATCTTGACGGGGTCAGGCAGCGCACGGCCGTTCACTGTGACGACGTGCTCACCCGGAGGCAGGTAGCCGCGGGCGATGTAGACACGGCCGGGCAACATGCGCCACATGCGGTCATCGGCCACCTCGGTCGCAGCCGAGGCCACAGCGCCAATCAGGCCACCCACCAGACCGCCACCCTTTTGCAACTCGTTCTGCATCACGCCTTTGGCGATGGCACGGGTCACGCCGCGCAGCACCATGCCGGGCATTTCGTCCTTCAGGGCACGGCGGGCCATCACGTTCACGTCCACCACTTTTTCCAGCTTGAGGTCGGTGCCTGCGGCCGACAGCGTGGTCAGCAGTGGGTCGGTAGAGGGCTCAATCACGGGGTAGGAAATGCTGGCAGTGACCATGCCACGGCCTGTGGGCACGGGGATGGTGAACGCCTTGGGCTTGCGGGCGGGCGCATCACCCGCTTCCACCACGAACAGCACGTCCGTCATGCGCTGGCGGCGCTTCCAGGTGAAGCTGGTGCGGTTGTCCAGGCCGCGCAGGCCCTCTTCCAGCACGCCGGTTTCGGGCTTGAGCTCAATCGCCTTGCGGTAGCCGGGAGCGGCCAGGCCGGACTCGCCCAGCACTTCGTACATGAAGCCCGCCAGGTAGTGGCTCAGGGCGTTCTGGTAGCCGTTCTTCAGCGCCAGCACTTCGGGATCGTTCAAGGTTTCGACGGGGTAGCCGTTGAGCTCCTTGCCGCCGGCAGCGGCGCCCTTGGACTTGGCTTCTTCTTCAGCCGCCAGGGTTTCCTTGGAGCGGAACTCGGCAATGATGGCCTCGCGCTCGTGCGTGCGCTTGATGTCCACTCGGGCGTTTTCAAAATCACCCAGGGCCACGCGGTTCATGGCCAGGCGGGTAGTGAGCCACACCTTTTCGTAGTCCTGGCCTTCGTAGTTCTTGAGCCGCTCGCTGATCAGCGCAGCGCCCACCGTGCCCATCAGCTTGGAAGGGTTGGTCTTGGCGGTTTCTTCCCATTCCTTGACCTTGATGTCTGCCAGCAAGAAGGCGTTGGTGCTGTCTTCGTAGCGGCGATCCATGCGCAGCAGCTCGCCCCGCTCCAGGTTGTAGAGCAGCGCGGTCTTATCGTCCTCGGACTTGGCAGAGGCTTCCAGCTGGGCCAAGGCTGCAGGAATGCCGCCGGTGCGGCCTGCCGACTGCACATCGCTGGCCAGCTTGTCGTGGCTTTGCATGCTGGCGCAACCGGTCAAGGCCGCGCTCAAGGTCAATACCCACAGCAGACGGGGGCGAAAGTGCGCAAGAGATTTCATTTTTTTCCTACAAGAACGATGTACGGGATGTCAGAAAGCCCTGCAGCCCCCACCGCACGCTACCAGCCAAAGCTGACGTCAGCCCTGCTGCGCGCACCAAAGCGGGCAGACAAGGTACGGGTTGCGAGCGGTGAAAGGTGAATCGGTGCCACGGTGCGCCCCCTCCCGGTGCGCAAGCGTGTCAGGCAGTCCCCTCAAACTGTGAGTTTTCTGGAAGTTATGTTGGCAAATGTCGCCAAGTGGGAATGTATCAAACCGCTGTGACTTTTCTACAACCCTAAGGGCCCCTCCACAGAGCTGGACAGTGAGGCTGGGAAAGCACCAAGGCCATAGCGTTCACTTCCTCTGTCCTCGCAAAGGCAGGCGGTAAATCCACACCACACGGCCACCCGGAGCACGCAACTGGGCATGGGGCAACACACCGGGCACGGCAAACTCCAGGCTCACCAGCCAGGTGCCGGGGGCCATCTCGGCCTGGGCCTTGGCGGCAGCACGGGCCATGCTTTCGGGCCGCTGGAACAGGTACACCATCTGGTAGCCACTCCAGTCGGTCTTCCACATATCGGCGCGGCGCACCCGGGCCCACGGGCAGCGCAACGCGCAGGCCACGCGCAGCGGCCAGCTCCATTCGATGCCGTCCAGCGCCACCTGCGGATAGGCCGCGCGCAGCGCCAGCAGGCCGTCACCCAGGCCGCAACCGGCATCCAGTACCCGGGCAGCAGGCGCCAGCGGAGCCTGGGCAGGCAGCGCCTTCAAAGCGTGGCGCGGCGTGGGGAACACGGGCGCATCGCGCCAGGCATTGAGCGGGTACACCAGCATCAGCAAGGCCAGCGGAACCAGCCAGGCCCAAGCGGGCAACGCCACTCCGCCCACCAAGGCCAGCGAGAGCGGAAATCCGGCGGCAATGAGGCCGCGCCGCCACCAGCTTTCGCCCCACACGCTGGCAGCCGTTCCCAAAAGGCAAGGCAGCAGCAGGGCCCATAGTGGCGCTACCAGGGGCTGTAACACCATGAACAAGAGCCAGGCGGCGGCCCAGGCCAGCAAGGCCGGTAGCGGCCAGGGCAGGCGCAACGTCATGCCCATGCCCCCGCGGTGGCAGGCAGTACCCCGCCCCGGCACGGGGTGGGTGCAGGCAAGGCGGTGCAATGGATGAAGAGGTGGTGCATGGCCGGGGCTGGAAGAAGGCAGTACGGCGCTTCTTGCGGCCGCCCTGCAGCGCAGCAGTGTAGGCGGCTTGGCTGCGCAGGCCGAGGGGTTCAGCCCCAGGCAACGGCCCGGCGCGTGGCAAAGTTCACAGTCTGGCCCGGCAGGCTGTCAACGCGGGCGCGCAAGGCGGGCGCAAGCCCTGCGGCTGGCCCATCCACGCGGGGCCAAAAAGATGCGGGCAGCTCAGCCCCGCAGGCGCTCGATCAGGCCGTTGAGTTCTTCCAGAGAACCAAACTGGATGGCCAGCTCGCCCATGTCCTCCATGCGCCCTGCCCGCTTCACGCGCTTTTTGACGCGCACTTCCACGGCGGCCATCAGCAGGTCGGAGAGTTCCTCCTCTACCCGCTTCATGTCGCGCGACTTTTCCTTCTTGGGTTTTTGGGGCACCAGGTTGAATTCGGCACCGATCTTCTTGACCAGGCTTTCAGCTTCACGCACCGACAGCTTCTTGGCCGCGATCTGGTTGCCCGCGGTGATCTGCGCGGCGCGGTCCAGCGCCAGCAGTGCCCGGGCGTGGCCCATGTCGATGTCACCCGCCATGAGCATGGTCTGCACGGGTTCGGCCAGGTTGAGCAAACGCAGCAAATTGCTGGCTGCGCTGCGCGAGCGGCCCACGGCCTGCGCGGCCTGCTCGTGCGTGAGGCCGAACTCGCGAATCAGGCGCTGCAGGCCCTGCGCTTCTTCCAGCGGGTTCAGGTCTTCACGCTGGATGTTCTCGATCAGCGCCATGGCCGCAGCGGCCTCGTTGGGCACCTCGCGCACCAGCACAGGCACTTCCGCCAGCCCAGCCAGGCGAGAGGCGCGGAAGCGCCGCTCGCCCGCGATGATTTCGTACTTGCCCGCGTTCTCTCCGTCCACCAGACGGCGCACCAGAATCGGCTGCATGATGCCCTGCGCCTTGATGGATTCGGCCAGCTCATACAGCGCGCCTTCGTCCATGCGCGTGCGCGGCTGGTACACGCCGGGCACCAGCTCGGTCAGTGGCAGCGCGCTGGGCAAGCCCGCCTGAACGGCCTGGGCCTGCTCGACTTTTTCTTCGACCTTGGGGCCGAGCAATGCTTCGAGGCCACGGCCGAGGCCCTTGGGTTTTTTGGTAACCATGTCTACAAATTCCTGAAAAGTATGCGGACCATCGCTCAAGCGGCAGCCAGTTGCTGCAGCCAGCCATGGCCTTCGGCCCAATCGCCCAGGCCAGATTCCGCATTGATGTGCCCACGTTCGCCGTAATCCACAAAGCGGGCGCCCCAGGCCTGGGCCAGGGCTTCGGCGCGCTCCAGGCTGCAATACGGGTCATTGCGGCTGCCCACCAGCAGGGCGGGGAAAGGCAGCGGCTGGCGCGCAATGGGGGCCCAGCCGTGGATCTGTGCGGCCAGGTCAGGCCGCTCCACATCGCCCGGGGCCACCAGCAAGGCGCCGCGCACCTTGGCGGCGTGGCGCGTGTGGGCCGCCCACCAGGCGGTGAGGATGCAGCCCAGGCTGTGCGCCACCAGCAGCACGGGGCCGTCGGCGTCGGCCACGGTTTCTTCCAGCCGGGCCGACCAGTCGCCGCGCAGCGGGCGCATCCAGTCGTGCTGCTCCACGCGGTGGTAGCCGTGCAGCGCTTCCCAGCGGCTTTGCCAGTGGTCGGGGCCAGAGTTCTGCCAGCCGGGCAGCAGCAAGGTGTTGCGGGGGCTGATTACTATCATTTTTATAGCTGCTTGCGCTTGTAAATCAAGCCTTAGAGGCCTTTTTGACTGCAATGCCCATGCGTTTGACCCGGTCCACCATCTCTTTGGCGAAATCCACAAACGCGTGGCTGCCCTTGGCAGAGGGGTCGAACACCACACCGGGCAAGCCGTAGCTGGGGGCTTCGGCCAAGCGCACGTTGCGGGGAATCACGGTGTTGAACACCTTGTCGCCAAAGTGGTCCTTGAGCTGTTCGCTCACCTGCTGCTGCAGCGTGATGCGCGGGTCAAACATCACCCGCAGCAGGCCAATGACCTGCAGGTCGGCGTTGAGGTTGGCGTGCACCTGCTTGATGGTGTTGACCAGATCGGTCAGGCCTTCCAGCGCGAAGTATTCGCACTGCATGGGCACGATGACACCGTGGGCGCTGCACAGGCCGTTGAGGGTGAGCATGGAGAGCGACGGCGGGCAGTCGATGAGCACGAAGTCGTAGTCTGCATCGGCCGCGGCCAGCGCAGCCTTCAGGCGTTTTTCACGCTGCTCCAGGGCCACCAGTTCCACCTCGGCCCCGGCCAGTTCGCGGTTGGCGCCCAGCACCCAGTAGCCGCACTTGTCCGACAGCACCGCGGCCTCTTTGACCGAGGCGGACTCCAGCAGCACGTCGTACACCGACAGCTCCAGCTGGCGCTTGTCCACACCCGAGCCCATGGTGGCGTTGCCCTGGGGGTCCAGGTCCACCATCAGCACGCGCTGGCCAATCTTGGCCAGGCCCGCAGCCAGGTTGACGGTGGTGGTGGTTTTGCCCACACCGCCCTTTTGGTTGGCGATACAAAAAATCTTAGCCATGTGAACGAGCCCGAATTACTTGGAAATGGCCAGCTTGATGCCGAAGCCGATGAGGAAGACGCCAGCCAGCTTTTCCAGCACGCGGGCAATGGAAGGATTGGCGCGCATGCGCTCGGCCAGCCGGTGGGTCAACAGCACCACGATCAGGCCATAGGCGAAGGTCAGCGCTGCGATGGTGGCAGCCATGACACCAAAGGTGAGCATGCCCTGGTGGCGCGCCGGATCGACAAACAAGGGGAAGAACGCCATGTAGAAAACAATGGCCTTGGGGTTGAGCAGCGTGATCAACCCTGCCTGCTTGAAATAGTGGCGCGGCTCGATGTGAAGCACGGGTTTGGCACCGGGCTTGGCGGTCAGCATCTTGAAGCCCAGCCAGGCCAGGTAACCGGCACCCAGCCATTGCACGGCAGCAAATGCCGTGGGGTACGTGGCCAGCAAGGCCGCCACGCCAGCCACCGCAGCCCACATGAGCACCTGGTCGCCAGCAATCACGCCCAGCGTGGCCGCCAACCCGCCGCGAATGCCGCCCTTGGACGTAGAGGTGATGAGTGCCAGATTGCCGGGGCCTGGAATGGCCAGAAACAACACAATGGCGGCGACAAAGGCGCCGTAGTCAGCAATGCCAAACATGGAGAAGACCTCAATCAAGTGTGAAAACAACGCTGACCCGCAGGTACGGCCGCAGACAAATCACGAACCATTCGGCAGGTTTGGAGGTCATGCCAGTGCATGAGCAGCAGATCCCTTTGCAGGCTGGTTTCGCTGACTTGCTGGCGACCACTGGAACGACGCAACAACTCTGAATTCATCAACGTTGCCAATACAGCCAACAGATCATGCCCTTGAACCAGTTGCCAACTTGAGAACCAACCGTGCTGCTCGCAAGACTGAATGAGGTCTGACAATTGCTGCAGTTCAATGCCATGGCCGACCTCTTTCAGCTTGGCAATGAATGCCCGGTGCAAGTCTGGTATGCGCAGTGTGAGCTCGCCTCGGTCAAACCACTGTGAGTTCAATACAGAAAATTTTTCAAAGGAAACGCACCAGCCTTGCTGCTCATTCAACAAACGCAGCACCCCGAACTGCAGGGCAGTGCGTCGCACATGCTCAACCAGCGAGCACCCTTTGTGCTGTTCAAAAGTGCGCTTTTTATCAGCATCCACCGTGGCTGCAAGCAACCTCTCCATGTTCATTTGTGCGGGCAGCGAGCACTGAAGCAGCAGCAAACTGGTTTCAAGATCGGCCTCGTCGGTGTACACCACACGAGGAGGTTTGGCACGATTCAAAACCCGGTCAAAGTCCGCATCCACCAAACCAAAAATGCGCTGCAAAACAACCTGCCCCTGCAATTGATTCAACGTTGCCAAGACCGCAGGTTTACCTCCGCATTCCACGGGACGCAAATCATGGGGATTGAGCCTTGTTTCCCAAAATCGCAAATCAAAATCACCTTCTAGCAACAAAAAGCACGTTGAGTTATCCAATGCTTTGATATGGATTTCTGAGGCCAGCGCCTGTGGTGTTTTGGGAATGGACTGGGCCATGCGCATCACCTGTCGGCATCGGCACGGACTTGCACCGACAGCCCCACAGTCAACTCGTTGTGGCCGTTGATGATGTAGGGGGAATGCGTTGCCAACAGGGCGTCAAAGCCCACCAAGTCGATCACTGCCTTCAAGTCCACCAGGAACCGCTCCTGCCATTCCACGTGCAACGACAACTCTGGCTCATCCAACAAAACCAGTGTGTTGGGCTGTGTGCGAAAAAGCAGGTCATAGGCCAACACTAACTGGTGCTGCTCACCGGATGACAACGCATTGACTGACAGTTGCTGAATATGTCCGTGTGTAGACTCCACCACCAAATCGTGGGTCTTGGGATCGATCTTCAACTTCTTGTTGCTGAATTTTTCGCCAATGAGCTTCAGCAGAAGCTGCACACGTTGCGCCAGGTTATGAACGATCTTCAACTTCTCCTGCGCGTCTCTCACATAGACCGACATCGCCGCGCGATACACATCTGTCGTCAAGAGCGCATCCTGATTCGGCCCCATCTCTTGAGGCTGTTCCCCCAGAATGCCCAAAGCTTGGTATTCCGCCTGTTGCTGCTTCATCGTTTGCAAAGCTGCGCTGATATCAGCCTGATCCATCAAACCCTCCCCTGCTTGAGCGGATGCTTGTTGCAACAGCCGTTGGGGGTACGTTTGATCCAGCCTCTGGGCTTCACGCCCATACTGGGCCAATGTTTGGTCAATCCGGCTCTTCAGGTCTGCCGAATAAGCCAACACCGTGTCTCGAATGGTGATGCCCTCTGGTCTGAGGTAATGCCGATCGGATGAACGCCCCACCCGTATGAGTCTCTGAGCCTGAATCAACAAGCTCTGAGGTAAAAGACTTCCAACCAGTCCTCGCCACTCACGCACACTCATTGACACATCATCATCGTCGCCCAACTCACCCCAGCGGGCGACGACTTCAAGAGCATTCATCATCTCTCCTGTCTCGTCATCTCTCCAACGATCTGGGCTGACCTGATGGAATGGAAGGCGCCGTTCTAGACGAGAAGCAATTTTATTGAAGACCCCTTCGTTAATCGTGTAGCTTTTGGAGTCACCACTTGCAGATCTATAAGTCAGCCGCACCTGGGCAACCTCCTTTGGCTTATTGCCAAAAGCAATACCTTCTGCGTCGTCAACCAACAGCTCCGTCTGGCGGATTACCTCCCGATCATTGCGTTCAGCAACGACAACCCCGCCGTCACTCAACACTACCTTGAACTCTCTGTAGGGGTAGCGCAACAAATCCAACATAGCCGCCATCTCTCCACTCAAGATGGCATGCGTCAACTTGAACATCACCGTCTTCCCGACGCCATTGCGCCCAAACACGATGGTGGTGCGCTCCTCCTTAAGTACTACGTCGTGGTCATACATGCCAAACAACCGCTTGGCATGAATACTCTTGACCCTGATGCCTGACGAAGAGAGCGTGTTCATGTGACGTCCTTTGACAACAAATTATCGAGTTCGATTATGCGCATCAGTTTTTCACCCGAAGCCACACAATGCAGCGCTCCGCATCCAGCCCCGGCACAGCCAACTGTTCCACGTGAAACACCTTCACGTCTGCTGGCAGCGCAGCAATCTCGTCCGCAGGGTGCTTGCCCTTCATGGCCAGCCACACGCCGTGGGGTGCAGCCAGCGCAGAGCGCGACCACACCACAAAGTCGGGCAGGGAAGCAAAGGCGCGGCAGCTCACCACATCAAAGGCTTCAGTCAGCGTCTCCACCCGGGCGTGTAGGCCGTGCAGGTTGCGCAACTTCAAGGCTACTGCCGCTTGCTGGATGAAGGCGGCTTTCTTGCCCACGGTGTCCACACAGCTCACGTCCAGCTCGGGGCAGCAAATCGCAAACACCACACCGGGCAGGCCACCGCCGGAGCCCACATCCAGCAGGCGCACCCCCCTGCCCTGCACCGCACCACTTTGCGCCAACTGCGCCAGATGGCGGCGCAAGGGCAGCACAGCGGCCAGGCTGTCGAGCAGGTGGTGGGTCAGCATTTCCTGCGGGTCGCGCACGGCCGTCAGGTTGTAGACCTTGTTCCACTTTTGCAGCAGGGCCAGAAACTCCATCAGTTGCGCAAGCTGCGGGGCGGACAGCTCCAGCCCCATCGCAGCCGCACCTTCCTGCAGGCGTGCTTGCAGGGCTTCGGTGGTGGATGCACTCATGCAGCCACCTCACCTTCGGCCTGGGCAGGATTCAAAGCAAAGTCTTTGAAGCCACCCTTCTTCAGGTGCACCATGAGCAGCGAAATGGCAGCGGGCGTGATACCCGTGATGCGCGACGCCTGGCCCAGCGTTTCAGGGCGATGGCGGGTGAGCGCCTGGCGGGCTTCAATGCTCAGGGCCGTCACCTGCATGTAGTCCAGCTCGGCCGGAAGGCGCAGTTTTTCGTAATATGCAGCACGCTCCACCTCGCCCTTCTGGCGGTCGATGTAGCCAGAGTACTTTGCGGCAATCTCCACCTGCTCGATCACAGGGGCGCTCAAATCACCCAGCGTTTCACGTGAAACATCGGCGCTGGCGTACTTGCCGCCATCCATGCTCACCAACGCTTCGTAGGTCACATCAGGGCGGCGCAGCAGATCGAACAGGTTGTATTCGTGCTCAATGCTCTTGCCCAGCACACGCTCTGATTCCGAAGCAGGCAGGTTGCGCGGATTCACCCAGGTGGCCTTGAGGCGCTCTGTTTCACGTGAAACAGCATCGCGCTTGCGGCTGAAGGCATCCCAGCGGGCATCGTCCACCAAGCCCATCTTGCGGCCTACTTCGGTCAGGCGCATGTCCGCGTTGTCTTCGCGCAGTTGCAGGCGGAACTCCGCCCGGCTGGTGAACATGCGGTAAGGCTCGGTCACGCCCTTGGTGATGAGGTCATCCACCAGCACGCCCAGGTAGGCCTCGTCGCGGCCGGGCAGCCAGGGGCCGTCGCCACGGCATTGCAGCGCGGCATTGATGCCCGCGAACAGACCCTGGGCCGCCGCCTCTTCATAGCCGGTGGTGCCGTTGATCTGGCCCGCAAAGAACAGGCCCTGGATCTGGCGCGTTTCAAAGCTGCTCTTGAGCGAGCGCGGGTCGAAGTAGTCGTATTCGATGGCGTAGCCGGGGCGCAGGATGTGGGCGTTTTCCAGGCCCTTCATGCTGCGCACCAGGTCGTACTGGATGTCGAACGGCAGGCTGGTGCTGATGCCGTTGGGGTAGTACTCGTGCGTGGTCAGCCCTTCGGGCTCCAGAAAGATCTGGTGGCTGTCCTTGTCGGCAAAGCGGTTGATCTTGTCTTCCACACTGGGGCAGTAGCGCGGGCCCACGCCTTCGATCTTGCCGGTGAACATGGGGCTGCGGTCAAAGCCGCTGCGGATGATTTCGTGCGTGCGCTCGTTGGTGTGCGTGATCCAGCACGGCACCTGCTGGGGGTGCATGGCCGCATGGCCCATGAAGCTGAACACGGGCACGGTGCCCTCGTTCACACCACCAGGCATGCCGTCGCCGGGCTGCTCCTCGCACTGGCTGAAGTCAATCGTGCGGCCGTCAATGCGCGGTGGCGTGCCGGTCTTCAGGCGGCCCTGGGGCAGCTTCAATTCCTTGAGACGGGCGCTGAGCGACACGGCGGGCGGGTCCCCCGCCCGGCCGGCGGAGTAATTGTTCAGGCCCACGTGGATCTTGCCATCGAGGAACGTCCCGGCCGTCAGCACCACGGTGCGCGAGCGGAAGCGGATGCCCACCTGCGTCACCGCGCCCACCACCCGGTCGCCCTCCACCATCAAGTCATCCACGGCCTGCTGGAACAGCCACAGGTTGGGCTGGTTCTCCAGCATGCGGCGGATGGCGGCTTTGTAGAGGATGCGGTCGGCCTGCGCGCGTGTGGCGCGCACGGCAGGGCCTTTGGAGCTGTTGAGGGTGCGGAACTGGATGCCACCCTCGTCCGTGGCCAGCGCCATGGCACCGCCCAGCGCGTCCACCTCCTTGACCAGATGGCCCTTGCCAATGCCGCCAATGCTGGGGTTGCAGCTCATCTGCCCCAGGGTCTCGATGTTGTGGGTGAGCAGCAAGGTTTTGCAGCCCATGCGGGCAGCGGCCAAGGCGGCCTCGGTGCCAGCATGGCCACCGCCGACAACGATCACATCAAATTCCTGGGGGTACAACATGGGAGGGCTCCGGGGCCCTGCGGGGCCCAATCAACAAAACACCCGCGCGAGGTTCGCACTGCAAGCCGGGGCCGGGGCGGAAGGCCTCGGCAGTCCATCAGGCGCGATTGCGGGTAACCCCTGATTTTCCCACTTTGTGCGCTTTGTGTCTGGGCAACCCTGTGTTTCACGTGAAACACCCCCACGCAGGAATCCTGCCCGGCCGGTGTGCTTCAATGGCGCCCATGCCAAACGCCCAACTCCTCATCTTCGCCGGCAGCACCCGCCAGCAATCGTTCAACCGCAAACTGGCCCACGCCACTGCCGCCATCGCGCGCGATGCAGGCGCCAGCGTCACGGTGCTGGAGCTGTCTGACTTTGACATCCCGCTCTACAACGCTGACCTCGAAGCCGAGGGCACACCGGCCGATGTGGTGCGGCTCAAGCAGGCGCTGTTCGACCACCCCGCCTGGATCATCTGCTCGCCCGAGTACAACGGCAGCTACACCGCCTTGCTCAAGAACACCATCGACTGGGCCTCCAGCCCGGTGAAGGGCCACCCTGAATGGCAGGACGGCACCCGCTCCTTCCGCGGCAAGGTGGTGGGCATGCTCAGCGCGTCGCCCGGCGCCCTGGGTGGCCTGCGTTCGCAAAGCCACCTGGGCCCCTTGCTCACCAACCTGGAATGCTGGCTGGCGCCCAAGGCGTTTGCCCTCGGATCTGCCGGCAGCGCCTTTGACGAATCAGGCACCCTGGTGCAGCAAGCCCACCGCGACCGCGTGCGCGCCGTGGTGGATCAGGTGCTGTGGGCGGCTGAACGACTGCAAGCACCGGCCGCGTGAGCATTTCAAGCCAAAACAGGCTCTGGCGCTTATCCAACAAGCGCCAGCAGCTATCAAAATAATAGCGATGAACTGCCGCCCCGGCTGTGGTGCCTGTTGCATCGCCCCTTCCATTTCCACCCCCACTCCGAAGATGCCCCACGGCAAGCGGGCGGGCGAGCCGTGCGCACACCTCACGCCCAACCTGGCGTGCGATCTGTTCGGCAGCCCCGAGCGCCCCGCCGTTTGCGGCAGCCTGCAGCCCAGCGCCGAGATGTGCGGCGCATCGCGTGAACACGCGCTTTTCTGGCTGAATCAGCTGGAGCAGTTGACGCGTCCCCAGGCTTAAACCCTGTGGACAGAACCGGTTCTCAGACACCAACGAGCCACTCACGGCATCCAACCCGGCCGTGAGTGGTGTTATTTACCGAAGCACGAGCACGCTTCGCACAAGAAACATAAACTAACAGTTCAAAATACGACTGTCTGTTCATTTTTCATACTTTGCGCACAAAAAGCTACCCGCCTCCGACCTCTCCATGAGTTTTTCGCACACCATCACGGTCTTGGACTTCACCGCCCAAATTGGCCTGCACGCACTGGCCCAGCTGAGTGGCTCCGGCACCCTGACCACCGCCACCCAGCAGCGCTGCTGGCGCCAGCTGGCACTGGCCCATGTGGCGGGCGCCCCGTTGGTGGACTGGCACCGGCCCGCGCAAGTGGGCGACCTGGAGCAGCTGCAGCCGGATGTGGCGGCAACAGCCGTGTTGATGGGGCCAGGCTCCATCCATTTGCTGGAAGCCGCACTGGGCTCCGATGTGTTGCACACATCGAAGGCCGTCTGGATTTTCCTGCTGCCGAACGCCGTGCTGGCGCGCCATGCCATCGATGCGGCGCTGCGCACCCGCCCGCACCCCAACGTGCAGGTTTTTCAACTCCCCAACAGCGACCCCAAGACGCTGTGGTTCATCCTGATGGAACAACTGGGCAAGCTGCAAGTGCTGGCCTCGCCTCCATCGCTCACCGACCAACACACCATGACAACCAATCTCAAAGAATCCATGAACACCGCCATGGGCATCGACGGCGCGATGGCCGTCGCCCTGGTGGACTACCGCAGCGGCATGTGCCTGGCCCAGGCGGGCAGCGGCATGAACCTGGACCTGGCGGCCGCCGGCAATGCGCAGGTGGTGCAGGCCAAGCTGAAAACGATGGAGAGCCTGGGCCTGCGCAAGGGCATTGAGGACATCCTCATCACCCTCGCAGACCAGTACCACCTGATCCGCCTGGTGCCCCACATCCCTGGCCTGTTCCTCTACCTCGTGCTGGACAAGAACAAGGGCAACCTGGCGCTAGCGCGCTACAAGCTGACCGACATCGAGCGCACGCTCAAGGTCTGACGCCTCTTGGAACCTGTTCACAGCACGCCCTGAAAAACCGCAGGGCTGCAACCATCGCACGCACCGCATACGATTCCCGCTCCGTGATTTCTTGATCTGAGGACACACACCCATGAAGCTGTATTACTCTCCCGGCGCCTGCTCACTCTCGCCCCACATCGTGCTGCACGAAGCCGGCCTGGCTTTTGATGCCGTGCTGGCCAGCACCAAGACGCACAAACTGCAAGACGGCACGGACTTCTACACCATCAACGAACTGGGCTACGTGCCCGTGCTGGAGCTGGACAACGGCGAGCGCCTGCGCGAAGGCCCCGCCATCGTGCAGTACATCGCCGACCAGGTGCCTGCCAAGAACCTCGCACCCGCCAACGGCACGATGGACCGCTACCGCCTGCAAGAGTGGCTGACTTTCATCGGCACCGAACTTCACAAGGGCCACAGCCCCCTGTTTGCCCCCGGCACGCCCGAAGACTACAAGCCCCTGGTGCGCGAACGCCTGCAAAGCCGCTTCGCCTGGATCGACAAGCAACTGGCGGGCAAGGACTACCTGATGGGCAGCTTCAGCGTGGCCGATGCCTACCTGTACACCGTCTCGCGCTGGGGCCAGTTTGTGGGCGTGGACACCTCGGGCCTGCCGAACCTGCAAGCCTTCAAGCAGCGCATGGAAGCACGCCCTGGCGTGCAGGCTGCTCTCAAGGCCGAAGGCCTGATCAAGTAAGCGCCGCCAGCCACCTCGGCAGTCTGGCCAGAGCTGAGCCCGATCAGCGCGACCTTTGCAAAAAGGCCGCGCTTTTTTCATGGTGCTCCACCACCGACGACGTTTCACGTGAAACGTCAACCACACCGACCAGCCCTCGGGGTTAGCACAAAAAGAGAGCCCTTGTTGATGCATCCGTCCTGCACGTTTTGCGCAACGGCGGTACTCTTTGCGGGTTATCCCTTGTGTAGCCTCTTTCTCAGAAAGTGCCCATGACTTCTCTTTTCGAACCCACCCACGCTGGCGACATCGCCCTGGCCAACCGCATCGCAATGGCCCCGCTCACGCGCAACCGCGCACCCGACGCCATTCCCACCGAACTCACCGCCACCTACTACGCGCAACGCGCCACTGCCGGGCTGATCATCTCGGAAGCCACCGCCATCAGCCCTGAAGGCCAGGGCTACGCTGACGTGCCCGGCCTGTACGGCACGGAGCAGCTTGACGGCTGGAAGAAGGTGACGCGCGCCGTGCACGAGGCCGGCGGCAAGATCGTGGTGCAGCTGTGGCACGTGGGCCGCATCTCGCACACCTCGCTGCAGCCCGGCCATGCCAAGCCTGTGGCGCCTTCGGCCATCCGCGCCCATGCCAAAACGGTGCTGCTCAAGGACGGCGTGCCCACCTTCACCGACACCTCCGAGCCCCGCGCGCTCGACGCCGAAGAACTGCCCCGCATCGTGCAGGACTACCGCCACGCCGCGCGCAATGCCATTGCCGCCGGCTTTGATGGCGTGGAAATCCACGCGGCCAACGGCTACCTGATCGACCAGTTCCTGAAGACGGGCGCCAACCAGCGCACCGACGACTACGGCGGCAGCATCAAGAACCGCGCACGCCTGCTGCTGGAAGTGACCCGCGCCATCGTCGATGAAATCGGCGGCGGCCGCACCGGCATTCGCCTCTCGCCCGTCACCCCCGCCAACGACATCGTGGACGAGAACCCACAGCCGCTGTTTGACTACGTGGTGCGCGAACTGGGCAAGCTGGGCCTGGCCTATGTGCACGTCATCGAAGGCGCCACCGGCGGCCCGCGCGAGCTGCCCGACCGCCCCTTCGACTACGCCGAACTGCGCAACGCCTACCGCGCCGCCGGTGGCAAGGGCGCCTGGATGGTGAACAACGCCTACGACCGGGCCCTGGCAGAAGCCGCCTTGGCCAACGGCGCCGACATCGTGGCGTTTGGCCGCCCCTTCATCTCCAACCCCGACCTGGTGGAACGCCTCAAGCAAAACGCGCCGCTCAACGAGCTGAACCGCGACACCCTGTACGGCGGCGGTGCCAAGGGCTACACCGACTACCCCACCCTGGCAGGCTGATCGCTGCGCCCCACGGGCCAGGCAGGGCCGCTCAGCCCTGGCCCAAGGGGCTCTTCACCCGCATCACGATGCGGGTGAAGAGCCGGTCATACGCCGGGTCGCGTGGGCGGCCATGGGCCAGCGGGTTCACGTTGGTGGCAAACGCGGCATCCACGGCAGCCCAGTCATCGTCATCCAGGTAAGCCTGCGCCGCAGGCAACACCATGGTTTCTTCCAGGCGCATGTGCTCGCGGTAAAAGGCCAGGTAGCGCCACAGCGCCTCAGTAAACACCTCACGGCGCCCCTCCCCCATCAGCTCCCAGGCCAGCAGCAAATGCTGCAGCTCGCGCACTGCGGCTTCGCCACGGACATGCTCAGCATCCAGCCGCGCAATCACCTCGGCCACATGGGGCGCCCGCTGCGCCACGCGGGGGAACAGGTGCTCGGACTCCTTGGGATGGTGCTCGCGCTCAGGAAACTCGTCGATGTAGAAAAGAATCGCCCGCGCCCCATCGAAGAACGAGGGCGGGTTGTCGCCCGGCCCCTGGTCCACCAGCACTTGCAAAGAGCGCAGCACTGCAGCAATGGAAGCGTGTTCTTCACGAATGATCTGCAGGCTGACAGCGGACATGGATGGGGGCAACAAAAAACGGAACCGACGAGAGTGCCACGCCCCCACCCATAGGGACATGACGCAAGTCAACAAACAGCCGGTGCAGCGGCTTCACCTATCTGCCAACCTCACAGGCCACCCACCAAAAACAAAGCCCCCAAGCGGGCAATGCCGCTCAGTTAAGTCTGAGCGGCATTTTTTTGACGGGATACTGGGTCT
>ERZ650300.598-NODE-598-length-22158-cov-5.283446_pt1 | contig 22158 bp, 18 predicted proteins | sample MGYA00376236_ERZ650300 | MGnify/ENA primary metagenome ERZ650300 (study PRJEB26733, sample SAMN07839303) | wastewater metagenome | biome: urban; feature: wastewater treatment plant; material: waste water | place: USA: North Carolina | collected 2016-04-28 ...
TTGAACACGAAACGGCATGAGCCAGCGAAGCGGCGCATTTGTCGCTGTTGCTGGCCGTCTGGCCGAAGTTCATATTTGAAGGCTTGAAGTCGTTGCATGGCTATAATATACTTTGGTCTATGAGCAAAATCAATGACATTAGAACTGGCAGACACTGCGTTTTCTCTATGCATGTTCATTTGGTCTTTGTGACGAAATATCGCAGCAGAGTATTCGACAACGCCGCCATCGACCGCCTTAGAGAGCTGTTCTCCAAGATCTGCGCTGACTTTGAGGCAGAGCTAAAAGAGATGGATGGAGAGGTTGATCATGTTCACCTGCTGGTGAATTACCCACCAAAAGTGGCAGTATCGGTGCTGGTGAACAGCCTAAAAGGGGCATCCAGTCGGGTGCTGCGAAAAGAGCGGCCAGACATCGCCGCCAAGTTCTACTACAAGGGCATGTTGTGGTCGCCATCTTACTTTGCATCGAGTTGTGGCGGCGCTCCGATAGCGCTCATCCGGCAGTACATCGAGCAACAGCAAACACCTCATTAACCATGGAACGGCTACGCCATTCACACCTTATATCCCCGCCATGAATGACGAGGCTTTACGGTGCTTTTGGGTAAAGGGGAAGGAGGAGAGCTCCCGGCGCACCGCCATGCTCTGCAGCAGAGCCTGCCGGTTGCCCGCGTGATCCCTGTCTCTGTGGCTGATGATCAGGGTGTCGATCACCCGGATGCCGAGCCGGTTGAGCAGGGGCAGGATGGCCGCATCCGCCATGTTGTAGCCCCCGGGGTAGCGATCCCCGGTATCGAACAGGATGGCCCGCTCGCCCCGGGTGACGAGCACCGAGAGCCCCTGCCCCACGTCCAGCACCCGCACCTGCCAGGAAGCGGGAGCAGGCCAGAGGGCGAGCAGCAGGGCCGCCGCCACCGGCCCCCCCAGGGCGCGCCCTCCCGGCAGGTGCCATCCCGTCCACAGCAGGATCAGCAGGGCGCTGGCGGGCATCAGCCAGCCGGGCACCGGCCACCAGAGCTGCAGGCGATCCGCCAGCTGCGTGAGCCCCCACAGCACCCACTCCAGGCCGAAGGCGGAGACCCAGAGCAGGCCGTGGGCCAGCAACGTGGAGAGGGGCGCCACCAGCACGCCGATGAGCGCCAGGGGAATGATGACAAGGCAGAACAGCGGCAGTGCCAGCAGATTGAGCAGAAACGCCAGGGGCGCCATCCCCTCGAACAGCAGCAGTTGCAGGGGCAGCAATCCGAGCAGCAGCAGAAGTTGCAGCCGCACCAGGCCGGGGCGATCGTGCAACAGGCTCGCCAGCAACAGCAGGGCCACCGCCAGGAAGGAGAGCCAGAATCCGGCCGAATAGAGGGCGAAGGGATCCCAGAGCACGAGCACCACGAACGCCCACAGCCAGATGCGGTGGCTGGGCCAGTCCCGCTTCAGCCAGCGCAGCAGGCTCCACACCAGCACCATGATGAGGGCACGCTCGGTGGCCACCGCAAACCCCGCCAGCCAGCTGTAGGTGGCCGCGAACAGGAGTGACACGCAGATAGCCCCGCGCAGCCCGAACAGCCGCCCGAGCCACCAGCCGAGCACCGCTACCAGGGCGATATGCTGGCCCGAGATGGCGATGATGTGGGTCAGGCCGCTGCCGCGAAAGAGTTCCCACTGGGCATCCGTGATCCCCCCCTGTTCCCCGAAGGTGAGGGCCGCCAGCAGGGGGGCCTGCGCCATCCCCTCCCAGGCGCGACTCGCCGCCGCCAGCCAGCGATCGCGCACACCCGGGGGCACGGCATCCAGGGCGATGACCCGGCGCAGGTTGCCGGTGGCGGTGATCCCCTTGCCAAGGAGCAGGCGCCGCCCATCCATCCCCGCTTCGTTGGCCAGGCCATGGGCCGGCTTGAGAGAGGTCACCAGGGTGACGCGGCTGCCGGCAGGCAACGGCGGCAACACCTGATAGGCATTGACCCGCACCAGGGGTGGCACGATGAGGGGGCGATCGTCCAGGGTGTCGAGGCGCAGCAGCAGGCGCGCAAATTTATCCCCCTCTTTCTCTCCCGAAGACTCCGTACTTTGCACGTGTGCGGTTATGATGTGGCTCGTTTTTTTGCCAAGCTGATCCAGCCAGGCAAGCCGGTAGTGCAAATTCACCTGCATCCAGAGGATGCCGAGCAGCAGAAACAGCAGCCGCCAGCAACGACCACCGGCAAGGGGGAGCGCGAGCAGCAGCATCAGGCCACCCCATTCCCATGAAGGCAGCCATGGCCAAAGCAGTGAGGAGCTTGCCCCCAGGGCAAACGACAACAGACGCAGATCCATGGAGCAAGTATTTAGCAAGGTTCAGAACATGCCCAAACGAATCATACAGCGCTGGCTACCCGACCCGGCGACCCTCAAGGAACACAAGCACTTGCGACTCTTTGGCAAGCTGCTGCTGGATGCCAACCTCTGGCATCTCAACCGGCGCTCCGCCGCCGGTGCCTGTGCGGTCGGCCTCTTCATGGCCTGGGTGCCCCTCCCCTGCCAGATGCTGCTGGCCGCTGGCGGCGCCATCGCCTGCCGGGTCAACCTGCCCCTCTCGGTGGCCCTGGTCTGGCTCTCCAACCCCCTGACCATGCCACCGCTGTTTTATGGCGCCTATCTGGTGGGCTGCCAGTTGCTGGGGCAACCCTCCCAGCACATCGAGATCACCTTCACCTGGGCCTGGCTGGTGTCGGTGTTCGAGACGGTGGCCCCGCCGCTCTTGTTGGGCTCCCTGGTGCTTGCCCTGCTGAGCGCCCTCGTCGGCTATGTCCTGGTTCGCGCGGGCTGGCGCCTGAGCACGGTGCGCCAGTGGCAAAAACGCAAGGTGGCGCGCCCATGCTGAATCGCTGGTTGGCCCGCTTCAAGATTGACCCCGATACCCTGCGCCAACAGAAGTGGTTCGCCCTCTTTGGCGAGCGACTGCTGACCCCCGCCCTCTGGCAAGGGGGAACGCGGGCCCTCTGTGGCGCCGTGGCGGCCGGGCTGTTCGCCAGCTGGGTCCCCATGCCCATGCACTCCCTGGTGGCCGTCGCCCTGGTGCTGGCGTTCAGCTTCAACCTGCCGCTGGCCCTCTTGGCGGTCTGGTTCAACAACCCGCTGACGCTCCCCTTCATGTACCTCTACGCCTATCGTACCGGTTGCCTGGTGCTGAACGAGACGCCAGCCCCCTTCCATCTCACCTGGTCCCTGCACTGGCTGGAGCAGGAGGCAGCCACCCTGGTGCCCCCCTTCCTGCTCGGCAGCCTGCTGCTGGCGGTGCTGAGCGCTGCCGCTGGCGCCTTGCTCACCCTGCTGCTGTTACAACTGGGCAAGCTGACCCGCCCCCGCTAGGTTGCCAGCACGCCGTCCTTGTCTCGGGCGGCGTGCCTTGCCATCGTCTGCCTCTGCCACCACACTCCTTGTAACCCGTTGTTTTTCGACCCCCATTCGAAACAAGGAGCCCACCATGGCCGAACCGCTCACGCTGGCCCATGCCAATGGCCACCCCCTCTCCCTGCTACCCGCCATGGCCAATCGCCACGGCCTCATCACCGGGGCCACCGGCACCGGCAAGACAGTCACCCTGCAGGTGCTGGCGGAGGGGTTTTCCCGCCTCGGCGTGCCGGTCTTTCTGGCAGACGTGAAGGGGGATCTGAGCGGCCTGGGCGCCGCCGGCACCCCCTCTGCCAAGCTGGATGCCCGTCTGGCCCAGCTCGGCCTTCAGGCACCCGACTTTGCCGCCAGCCCCACCCTGTTCTGGGATCTCTTCGCCGAAGAGGGCCACCCGGTGCGGGCCACCGTCTCCGACATGGGGCCTCTGTTGCTTGCACGCCTGCTCGGCCTCAACGACACCCAGAGCGGGGTGCTGGAGCTGGTGTTCAAGGTGGCGGACGACGAGGGGTTGCTGCTGCTCGATCTGAAAGACCTGCGGGCCATGGTGCAGTTTGCGGGGGAGCACGCCAAGACCCTCACCACCCGCTACGGCAATGTGTCGACCGCCTCCATCGGCGCCATCCTGCGCAACCTCCTCACCCTGGAGAGCGCGGGCGGCGATCACTTCTTCGGCGAGCCCATGCTGGACATCCAGGATCTGATGCAGACCGACGAGGCGGGCCACGGCCATATCAATGTGCTGGCCGCCGGCAAGCTCACCCAGTCCAGCCGCCTCTATGCCTGCTTCCTGCTCTGGCTGCTCTCCGAGCTGTTTGAACAGTTGCCCGAGGTGGGGGATCCGGAAAAGCCCGTGCTGGTGTTCTTCTTCGACGAGGCCCACCTGCTGTTCAAGGATGCCCCCAGGGCACTGCTGGAGAAAATTGAGCTGGTGGTGCGCCTCATCCGCTCCAAGGGGGTGGGCGTCTATTTCGTGACCCAGAGCCCGGCCGACATCCCCGACAGCGTGCTGGGGCAGCTTGGCAACCGGGTGCAGCACGCCCTGCGCGCCTTCACCCCGAGCGATCAGAAGGCGGTACGCATCGCCGCCAACACCCTGCGGGCCAACCCTGCCTTCGACGCCGCCGGAGCCATCACTGAACTGGGGGTCGGGGAGGCGCTCATCTCCCTGCTCGACGAGAAGGGGCGGCCCAGCGTGGTGGAGCGCGCCTTCATCGCGCCCCCGGCCAGCCGCATCGGCCCCCTGAGCGCGGCCGAGCGCCAGGCGCTTATTCAGGGCTCATTGCTCTACGGCAGATACGACACCCAGGAGGACAGGGAGTCCGCGTTCGAGCGGCTTCAGGAGGCATCGCCCGCCGCCGATGACGAGACCGCTTCCCCACAGACCGACCAGGGCGGCGGTCTGCTGGATGCCTTGAATGGCATCCTGTTCGGTCGCACCGGCCCCCGTGGTGGCCAGCATGACGGGGTGGTGCAGACCGCCGCCAAGAGCGTGGCCCGCACCCTCGGCAACGAGGTGGGACGCCAGCTGATGCGCGGGGTGCTCGGCTCCCTGCTGGGGAGCAGCAAGCGGCGCCGCTGATGCCGGAAAATGAAAAAGCCCGCCGTGTCGGCGGGCTTTTTATGGCTGAAGCAAGGCGCTTGGCGCAGATGCTTCTCTCTTACAACACCTTGGCGATGGCGTCGCAGAGGGGATCAATGTTGGCGCGGGTGATGCCTGCCACGCTGATCCGGCCGGAGCCGACGATGTAGATGGCGAATTCGCTCTTGAGGCGCTCCACCTGATCCTTGGAGAGACCGGAGAAGGAGAACATGCCGTTCTGTTCGCGGATGAAACTGAAATCCTGGTTCACCCCCCGCTCGGCCAGCTTCTCCACCAGCAGCTCGCGCATCTCGCGAATGCGCACCCGCATGGCGGCCACTTCTTCCACCCACTCCGCATAGAGGGCCGGGTCGCTCACCACGGTGGTGACAACGGCGGCGCCATGTGACGGCGGGTTGGAGTAGTTGGCACGAATGACGGTCTTCACCTGGGTGAAGGCGACGTCGGCCACCGCCTTGGTCGCGCAGACCAGGGTGAAGGCGCCGACCCGCTCGTTGTAGAGGCCGAAGTTCTTGGAGAAGGAGCTCGCCACCAGCAGCTCGTCGTGGCACTCGGCGAAGATGCGAAGGCCTTCGGCATCCTCTTCGATACCCCGGGCGAAGCCCTGATAGGCGAAGTCAAAGAGCGGCAGCCAGCCGGCGGCAGCACTCTGACTGGCCAGGGCACGCCACTGCTCGGTGGTGGGGTCGATACCGGTCGGGTTGTGGCAGCAGCCGTGCAGCAGCACCAGATCCCCCGCCTGCGCGTCAGACAGGGAGGCCTGCATGGCGGCGAAGTCGAGCCCCTTGGTGGCGGCGTCGTAGTACTTGTACCACTTGACGGTCAAACCGGCCGCCTGGAACACGCTGACGTGGTTCGCCCAGGTGGGATCGGAGATCCAGATGGTCTTGGCGAGATTGTTGCGTACCACGAACTCGGCGGCGATGCGCAGGGCACCGGTACCGCCCGGTGCCTGCGCCGTCTTGGCGCGGCCGCTGGTCACCAGGGCGGCATCACGGCCGAACAGCAGTTGCTGCACGATGCGGCCGTATTCGATATTGCCTTCGATACCGAGGTAGTTCTTGGTCTTCTCGTCGGTCAAGAGCTTCTGCTCGGCTTGCTTGACGCAGTGAAGGATAGGAGTGGCACCGGTCTCATCCTTGTAGATACCGACCCCCAGATTGATCTTGTGGCTGCGAGTGTCGGCACGGAAGGCTTCGGTCAGGCCCAGGATCGGATCCGCTGGGGCGGCAACAACCTTTTCAAACATGGTATTCCCTGTAGTCCGTTGAGTTCGTTGGCTGGCAAAGTAGGTTGGCAAACAAAAGCGCCCGTCCAGGGAGCGCTTCGTCAGCTCTTTATACCACTGCCTTCCATAGGGGAAAACCGCTTTCTCGGCGCCGCCTCAACCAATCCCGTGCCAATCCGGTGCCAGGGCACACACCTCGACCGACAGACCCCGATTCGACTCCACCAGATCATTGCACTGCGCCAGCAGCGCACGGGGGATACGGCTCGGCTCCCAGGGCCGACCATCCCCCAGGGGAACCCCGTAAGCCGCCTTGATGGGCACCAGATCCCGGGGCAACCACCAGCTCGCCGGTCTCCCCAACCGCTGGGCCAATGCCAGTACTCTGTCGACCCCGGCCGGATCCAGGGCAGTGAGGTGGCTCCAGAGGGTCTGGGGCGGCAAGGCGGCGATCAGGGGCTCCAGCGTGCCGGGATCCTCGGCGGGATACCAGACCAGCAGGGCGTCGGCGGGCAGTGGCAACTCGGCGAAGGCGCCGACGGCATCGGTCGTGATCACCCGCTGTATCTCCCCCTCTCCCCAGAGGATCTTGCCAAGCTGCGCCAGGGTGCGGGCTGGCAGCGCCACCTCCCCCAGGGTCTGGAGCCAGGGGGCGGCATCCAGCAGGGTGCCGCCGCTGAGAAACAGGCTGAACGGCCGTGCGGCCCGCAGACGAAGGGGCAGATCACTGCAAAGCCGGATCCCCTTGTCTTCGAAGTCGATCTGCTCGATGGGGCTGAAATGACCCTCCCCCTTGCGATACAGGGCCGCCAGCACCCGCTCGTTGACCCTCTCCCCCAGTTGCCAGCCGTGGGATTGCAGCCACTCCTCGGGTTCCGGCGGGGCACTGGCCATCTTCGCCAGCATCAGCTCCCGGGTCAGATAGCGGTGCCCGGCAGGGGTGAGCTCATAGTGGTGATTGCCAAGGGCCAGCAGCAACTGGTTGTCCCGAAGCATGCCGATGAGCGGCTGCCATTGACGACCGCGAACAGCCTGGGGGCCGCCGCTCAGCAACTGCTGTGCCAGCGCGCGCCACTCGGGGTGGGTGAAATCGATCAAAGGCATCCTTCCCTGTCGGCCAATCTGCTTCAACAAATTGAATAATCTAGCGATTTACCAGAGGAGAACCAAGGGGGCAAGGAAGACAACGTGATATGGCGCAGGGCCAGAGGACGAAAAGTAGTGAAGGGGCCAAAAAACAGAACGGCCAAGCAAGCTTGGCCGTTCATCAACTAAATCAGCGCAGAGGCTAGATTAGAAGTTGTATTGCAGGGCAACAGTCCACTCGTCGTCCTTGTCGTTGATACCCTGGATTTTGTACTCGGTGTACGCCTTCAGCTTGGAAGTGAAGTTGTACTGCACGCCCAGCAGGGTTTCGTCAACCATGTCTTCGTAGGAAGAACCAGCAGTATTGTCCTTGCCTTCCTTGAAGTTGTAGCCAGCCAGGAAGGTCCAGGCGTCAACGTTGTAGGAAGCAGCCAGCTCGTAGCCACGACCTTCACCCTTGTAACCGGTGGTGTCGTTCTTCAGGTCGCCTTCGGTGTAGACACCGGCGAAGTAGAAGCCGTTGATGGCGTAGTGTGCGCCCAGGGCCCACTCGGACTTGTCACCAGTGTTGGTGCTGGTGGTGCTTTCCAGGTCGGAGTAAGCGTAACCGCCGTTCAGGCCCAGACCGAAGTCGAAGTCATAACCGATGGCAGCTGCGTAGCCGTAGTTACGCTTCAGGTCCGGGAATACGGTAGTGACGGTTTGGCCACCCATGTCAGAAACCTTGACGGCTTCGTCGTCGTTGGTCTGGTAGGACACTTTGCCCTTGAAACCACCGTAGGTGTTGGAGTAGATGATCTGGCCTTCTTGACGACCGTCGTAGAAGTTACCGTAATCACCCCACTCGTTGAAGATATCGGTCGGCTCCAGCACGTCGTAGAACGCGGTGTCGGTCTGGCCGAAGATGATCTTGCCGTACTGGGTACCGTCCAGGCCGACGTATACGTGACGGGAGTTGAACTTGTTGTCAGAGTTTTCGGCGGATACTTGCCACTCGGTCTTGGCGATACCGGACCAGGTGTTGTTCAGTGCAACTTTACCGGACCAGCCCAGACGGGAGGAACCGATCAGCTCGGCATCACCAGCGTTGCTGGCAGTGATGGGGCTGGCGTCTTGGCTGTCAGCGTAGTAGTTAGCCTGAACACGGCCGTAGATATCAAAAGAGGTGCCGTCTTTGTCGTAAACGACAGCAGCGTTGGCTGCGGATGCGAACAGAGCCGGGATAGCAATAGCCAGAATTGTCTTTTTCATAGTTTCCAATGCCTACTGTAATTAAACACTAAGTCCTTGTTATTCCCTGTGTTAGCGATGTTCTTTGCATCACTATGGCGCCGAGACTATCACCGGGTTTTCGAATCCGCAATGAAAAAACTTGGAACTTTTTATGAAAACCATAGTCACAGGGAAAAATTTGTGAGCTGAATCTCACAATGTTTGCCCCATCAGGGAAAACGTTTACAGCGATACTCTCTGCCTGAATCCCTCTTTTTTGGTGGTTTATTGCAACCCCCTGTTCCCTCATAACATATTTGCAAAGCCGGGGCTGACCCGACTGCTTCTCCCCTGCCTCGACCCGGGCCGCCTGTTGCGGGTATCCTGTTGCCATCCACACCGACACGGCCACACCTTCTTTATGCTATCGACTCGCCTCAAAGCCACCATCCGCAATACCTATCGCCAGATTGCCGATGGTTTACCCGGTTTTGTGCCGCGCAAGGAGCAGAATTTCCTGGTTGCCGAAATCGCCAAGACCCTGACGGGAGAATATGACAGGAGTCGCCGCATCCTGGTGGCCGAGGCAGGCACCGGCATCGGCAAGTCCCTCTCCTATGCCCAGGGGGCCATACCAGTGGCACGGCTGACCCAGAAGAAGCTGGTGATCTCCACCGCCACCGTGGCCCTGCAGGAGCAGCTCATCCACAAGGATCTTCCCTTTTATCACCGTCACAGCGAGCTGCCGTTTCGTTTCATGCTGGTCAAGGGGCGCCAGCGCTACTGCTGCGAGCACCTGCTGGAGCAGGCGGCAAACGGCAGCGAGATGGCCAATTTCGAACTCGACTTCGGCGCATTGAGCAAACACAAGCCATCGGATGCTGACAAAGCGTGCTACCAGGGGCTGTGGCAGGCCTACACCGAAGGCAAGTGGGACGGGGATCGGGACAACTGGCCCAAACCCATTCCGGACCCGTGCTGGGATCGCATCGCCGCCGACCGCCACACCTGCAACAAGGCCCTGAGCCACCATCAGCACTGCCCCTTCCATCGGGCCCGCAACGACATGGACGCGGCCGATGTGCTGGTGGTCAACCACGCCCTGCTGCTCTCCGACCTCACCATGGGGGGCGGCATCATATTGCCGCCGCCGGACGAGTGCATCTATGTGCTGGACGAAGCCCATCACCTGCCCACCATCGCCCGGGATCACGGCGCCGCCAGCGCCAGCATCAAGGGATCCCGCCGCTGGCTGGAAAAGCTGGTGCAAAGCGCTGGCAAGCTGGCCAGGACGCTGAACAAGGAGAGCCTCCTCGACCCCCAGCTCAAACTGCAGGATGCCCTGGCCTCTCTCCAGCCGGATCTCAAGGCCCTCGAGCAGTGGCTCACCAGCAATGATCACCTCTTTGGCGGCGAGCCCCACCACAGATTCGCCGATGGGGTGCTGCCGGATCCCCTGCCCATGCTGGCGGAAAACCTCAAGGAGGCGAGCAAGAAGGCACTGAGGGCGCTGGACAGAATGCAGGGGGCCATCGGCGAGGCGCTCAAGGATGGCGACATCCGTCGCAAGGAGGCCGAGCCTCTGCTGGCGGAGAGCGGTTTTCACTTGCAACGGCTCGAGAGCTTCTGCGCCCTCTGGGAGATGCTGAGCCGCCATGTTCCCACCGGCAAGACCCCCCTCGCCCGCTGGATGGCCAGAAGCGAGGACGGGGACATCTGGCTGCACGCCTCCCCCATCGAGGTGGGGTATCTGCTGGAGGAGTGGCTCTGGTCCCGCTGTCTCGGGGCCGTGCTGGTGTCGGCGACCCTCACCGCCCTCTCCTCCTTCAGTTATTTTCGCCACCAGGTAGGGCTCAAGGAGCATGACGGCACCCGCTATCTGCGGCTGCGCTCCCCCTTCGACTACCACAAGGCCGAACTCTATCTGCCCAAGATGGCCCATGAACCCAGTGCCCCCGCCTTCACCCAGGAGTTGATCGATACCCTGCCCCGCCTGCTGGCAGGCAAGGAGGCCAGCCTGGTGCTCTTCTCCTCCTATCGCCAGATGAACGAGGTGGCGGTGGGGCTGCGGGCCAAGGGGATGTCGCTCCTGGTACAGGGGGAAGCGTCCCGCAGCGCCCTGCTCCTCTTGCACAAACAGAAGTGCGACGGCGGCCAGGCCAGCATCCTCTTTGGCACCGGCAGCTTCTCGGAAGGGCTGGATCTGCCCGGCCACTACCTCACCAACCTGGTGATCACCAAGCTCCCCTTCGCGGTGCCCAACTCCCCCGTGGAAGAGGCGACCGCCGAGTGGATAGAGCAGCGCGGCGGCAACCCCTTCCTGCAACTGACGGTGCCGGAGGCGTCGCGCAAGCTCATCCAGGCCTGTGGCCGCCTCATCCGAAAAGAGGCGGATCGGGGGCGGGTCACCATCCTGGACCGGCGCCTGCTGACCAAGCGCTACGGCAAGGGGCTGCTGGACGCCCTCCCCCCCTTCACCCGACGCATCGAGTGACACGGCTGACGCCCGCCATGCGCTCCCCTGACCCTCATGTCAGGAGGGGGCAGGAAGATAGAAGAGCACGCTGCCCGCAGGACTCGGGGCAGCGGGATCCACACCCCGCACACCGGAAGGCGCCATAAACGGCTATTGCCGCTGTGGGGCAAACCTGTAAAAATGACCCCCTATTTTTCAGTGGGCAATTGCCTGACTGTTCAAGGAGATGAAATGAAACTGACTGTTCTGGTACCGGCCCTGGCTGGTCTGTTGTGGGCAGGTAGCGCCCTGGCCGCTAGCCAACTGGAAATACAGAATCCCTACGTGATGCAGTTGCTCGATGGTGAGTCCATCAATCCCAAGCTGCTCGACAAGACCAGCACCTTCTCCCTGGAGCCCGGCAAACACCAGGTCGTGGTCGCCTTCGAGGGCAACTACTCCAGCCGCAGCGAGATCAAGCTGGTCACCGCCGAGCCCCTGGTGATCAACTTCACCGCCGCCGACAACCAGCAACTCTTCCTCGACTTCAAGAAGCCCCGCAAGGAAGAAGAAGCCAAGCGTTTCGTCAAGGAACAGAACGTCGTTCTGAAAGACAAATCCACCGGCCAGGTCCTGAAATCCGAGCAGTTCGTCATGCCGACCGTGGGTGGCTTCCAGCTGACCCGTGACTATCAGCAGGAGCTGCTGAAGATGGGCAAGGCCTTCAACCAGCCAGCCACCGTTGCCGTCTCCAGTGCTGCCGTGATGGCCGCCGCCAGCGCGCCGGTCGAAGTGGCGCCGAGCAAGGCCCAGAGCAATCCGGAAGCCCTGACCCAGCTGCAGAGCTGGTACAACAAGGCCGATGCGGAGACCCGCAAAGCCTTCCAGATCTGGGTGATCCAGCAGCAATAAGGGCGCAGCGCGTCGCTTTATGCATAGAGGGGAGCCTGGCTCCCCTTTTTCATATCAGTTCAGGCCGATTGCCATGTCCCTGCGCATCTTCTATCACCCCCATTACTCCTCCCTGACGCTGCCCGAGCGCCACCGCTTTCCCCTGGCCAAGTACCAGGCGATCTACCAGCACCTGGCAGCACTGGGCTATCCGCTGGCAGAGGCCCCCGCCGCGAGCCGCGAGCAGATAGCACGGGTCCACGATGCCGACCATGTTGAGGCAGCCCTCACCGGGCAGCTTGAAAGAGAGGCCATCCGCAGGCTCGGTTTTCCCTGGTCACCCATGCTGATTGAACGCACCCTGCGCTCGGTCGGGGCCACCGTCGCCGCCCGCCGTCACGCCCTCGAGCAGGGCTGCGGCCTGCAGGTCTCCGGCGGCTATCATCACGCCCACAGGGACTTTGGCAGCGGCTTCTGCCTGTTCAACGATCTGGTGATAGCGGCCCGGGCCTGCCTCGACGAGGGGCGCTGCGAGCAGGTGCTCATCGTGGATCTCGATGTCCACCAAGGAGATGGCAGCGCCGCCCTGTGCACGGGGAGCCGGGACATCATCACCCTCTCCCTGCATGGGGAGCACAACTTCCCCCACCACAAGCCCGCCTCCCATCTGGACTTTGCCCTGCCAAGCGGCATGGAGGACGACGCCTATCTCGAGACCCTGGACCAGGCCCTCGCCCTGGCTCATCGCCTCTACGCCCCCGACTTCATCCTCTATCAGGCCGGGGTGGATGTGCACCGGGACGACGAGCTAGGCTACCTCTCCCTGAGCGACTCAGGCGTGCGCCAGCGCGATGCCATGGTCTTTGACTCTGCGCTTCGCCACGGGCTGCCCATCACCGCCGTACCGGGAGGGGGTTACCGGCGAGACTGGCAGCAGTTGATCCCGCTGCACCTCTCGCTCTTTGAAGTAGCAAGGCACCGGTTTGGTTGAGCGGCACCACCCGGCCCATGACGAAAAAGAGGCGACCCTTGGGTCGCCTCTTCTATATCCGTGCACAGGGATGATGACGCCGTCTGCCCTCAGGCATGGGCCATCGGCGTCGGGTGCTCGCCCATCTTGCGCAGCAGCATCAGCAGATAGACCAGGGAGACCCCGGCAATCACCATGAACAGCAGATGATCCGAGTAGTGCTGCATCAGGAGCGCCGTCAGGGTGGGCCCGAGCAGGCTGCCGATGGTGTAGCTCAGCAGCAGCGCCTGGTTCATGGCCACCAGTTGATGCTGCTCCACCTTCTCGCAGGCCCAGGCCATGGCCACCGGATAGAGCGTGAAGCCCGCGGCCCCCAGAATGAACAGCGTCGGTCCCATGGCTGCGTTGCCGAGCATCGCCATGGCCCCCAGGATCACCACCAGCACCTGTACCCGCAGCACCGGCAGGCGCCCGAAACGATCTGCCAGACGCCCCACCGGCCATTGCCCCAGGATGCCGGCGCTCACCATCACCGCCATCCAGTAGCCGATGGCCCCGTCGCTCACCCCCTGGTGGTTCAGATAGAGCGGCATCAGACCATAAAGCACCCCCAGCACGATGCCGGAGAGGATGCAGCCGTTCACCCCCAGACGCGCCTGACGCAGGCGCAGCATCGGCCAGACCGGAGTCCTGGCCTGGTGGTTGCCTGACGGACTGGCGATGCGGGTGAACAAGAGCGGCAGCATGGCCGTCAACACCAGGGCGGTCACCCAGGGCAGCACCGCCATCAGCGACGTCGGCACCTTGCTCACCAGCAGTTGCCCAAGCACAGTGCCCACGTAATAGACCATCATGTAGGCGGCCAGCAGGCGACCCCGATTGCGGGCGTTGCCGCTGCACATCAGCGCGCTCTCCACCACCACCCAGATCATGGCGCAGCCGACCCCGGCGATGAATCGCCAGGCGAGCCAGCTCCAGAACGCCAGGGTAATGCCGAGCCCGACGCAGCCTGCGGCAAAGAGCGCACTGGCCAGGTAGTAACTGCGATTGAAGCCGCAGCGGGCGATGAGTCTGCCCGCCAGCAGGGTTCCCAGCAGGTTGCCGGTGAAATAGGAGGAGCCGACCATGCCGACCTGCCAGGTGGGCAGATGCTCATGGGCGAGCCAGAGCGGCACCAGGGTATTCAATACCGCGATGGCCAGGGTCAGCAACAGCAGGCCACAGAGCAGGAGCAGCACCGGGCGGGAGTATGTGGTCATGGATAGAACCGTGGGGAGAGGCAAAATGCGAGCGCATCATGCCACCGCCTGTGCCTTTGTCAATCGGCACTGAGGCCGGGTCGCAAGGTTTTTCTGCCCACCGTGATGGCAACGCGGCACGGCCCTCCCCTGACGGGAGCCTCATCCCCTTGATTGGCCGACACCTTGGTCATGATGAGGGGAAGCGGGCGGTTGAATATCGACTCTGTGCCTCCCTCACGCCAGAGCGCCATGACCAGAAGAGGCGGCCCAGGGCCGCCTCTTCTTTCTATCAAGCACAACCTATCGTGCACAACGCCGGTCAGCGCTGGCGCTTCTTGGCGTACTTGCGACGAGCCCGGGCCTGGCGCTCCTCTTCCCGCTCCGCCTTCTCCCTGGCTTTCTGCTCAGCCTCGGCCTGGGCTTCCACTATCTCGACGCTCACCATCTCTGGCGTCTCCAGGGAGATCCGCCCCAGCATGCCGGACCGGAATTCATTGACCAGGATTTCCGAGGCCTTGTGCAGATCCGCAAGCCCCCCCTTGCGCATGAAGCCGCGCTGACGGGCAATGAGATCCAGCAGCTCGATCTCGGTCTCCGGCAGCTCGCTCAGCTGGTAGCGTGCCTTGATGCGCTCCGGATAGGCCTTGATGAAGTAGTCGGCGGCAAACATGGCGATGTCGGCGTAATCGAAGACGGTATCCTTGATGGCCGCCGTGATCGCCAGTCGATAACCGCAGGAGGGCGGGTTGAGCTTGGGCCACAGGAAGCCAGGGGTGTCCGTCAGGATGACGTGGTTGTCGAGCTTGATCCGCTGCTGGGACTTGGTCACCCCCGCCTCGTTGCCGGTCTTGGCGATGATGCGCCCCGCCAGGGTGTTGATCAGGGTGGACTTGCCCACGTTGGGGATGCCCATGATCATGGCGCGCACCCCGCGCAGCTCGAAGTTGCGCTCCGGCAGCATCTCGTGGCACAGGGTCAGCAGTTGCTTAATCTTCTCCGGCTCCTGCTGGGTCAGGGGCAGTGCCTTGATCCCCTTCTCCTGCTCCATGTGGGCCACCCACAGCGCGGTGATCTCGGGGTCGGCAAGGTCTGCCTTGTTGAGCACCTTGATCACCGGCGTCTCCCCGCGCAGCTCCGGCACCAGGGGGTTCTCGCTGGAGAAGGGGATGCGGGCGTCGAGCATCTCGATGATGACATCGACCTGGGGCATGACCTCGGCAATTTCTTTGCGGGCCTTGTGCATGTGGCCGGGGAACCAGTTGATGGACATATCCGTTACTCTCTCATTGGGGATGCGGGCTCCCGCTGGGGGCTGCGGGCGCCTGGTGATGCGCCAAACCGCTGGCACTCATCGCAAGGGGGCGCATTTTACCTGCTGCGGCCCCGATTTGACAGGCTATTCTGGCCGGGTGTTGTCACCCGGGTGGCCGGATGCCCGCCACGCCACCGGGAGGTGAGTGGCAGAACACAATCAACATAACCCATTGATATAAGATAACATTTGCAAGGCGCTTTCACCGTATTGTCATCTCTCTTCACTAAAAGTGTCATCTGCCCCCTCTAGGCTGCGCTCAGGTTTCACAAGGAGCGAACCCCAATGAGAAAGATGGCAGGACTTGCAGTGATGATAGGCGCCGCCCTGGCCGCCGGCTGCAACTCCAACAACGACAGCAACACCCCGGAACCCAGCGCCAAGAACGTGATCTTCTTCCTCGGCGACGGCATGGGTCTCAACACCCTCACCGCCTCCCGGATCTATGGCGTCGGCGAAGAGGGCAGCCTCACCATCGACACCCTGCCGGAAACGGCCTTCATCAAGACCTTCTCCCACGACGCCCAGGTCACCGACTCGGCCCCCTCCATGGCGGCCTACATGACCGGGGTCAAGAGCAACAACGGCGTCATCAGCATGGACAGCGACGCCACCCAGGAGAGCGATTGCAGCCAGAGCGGCGGCAAAGCGGTGACCACCCTGCTGGAGCTGGCCAAGGCCGATGGCCGTGGCACCGGCGTGGTCACCACCACCCGGGTCACCCACGCCACCCCGGCCGCCACCTATGCCCATATCTGCAACCGGGATCTGGAGGCTGATATCGCCGTCCAGATGGTGCCGGGGGGCAGCGGTTACAACAGCGCCCTGAAGGAGGGGCTGGATGTGGTGCTCGGGGGCGGCAGCAGCTTCTTCCTGCCCAGTGCCGACAAGGGCAAGCGGACCGATGGCCGCAACCTCATCGACGAGATGAAGGCGAAGGGCTATCAGTTTGCCGCCACCCTGGACGAGCTGAACCAGGCCGATGCGAGCAAGCCGCTGCTGGGCCTGTTTGGCTCAAGCCACATGAAATATGACCTGGACCGGCCCGCCAGCGAGCCGTCACTGGCCCAGATGACCCTGGCTGCCATCAAGCAGCTCAAGGGCAAAGAGAAGGGCTACTTCCTGATGGTGGAAGGGGGGCGTATCGACCACGCCCTGCACGACACCAACGCCAAGCGCGCCCTGCAGGATACCCTCGCCTTCGACAACGCCATCCTGGCCGCCATCAATGAAGTGAAGAAAACCGATCCCGAGCTGAAAAACACCCTGATCGTGGTCACCGCCGACCATGACCACACGCTAGTCCTGAATGGTTATGCCAAGCGCACCGGCAAGACCACGGCAGGCAATGCGGGCGTGCTCGGGCTGGTGAAGAACTACGAGACCGGCGAGCCGAGCAAGGATAGCGATGGCATGCCCTACACCATCATCGGCTTTGGCAACGGCTACAACCGGGTGGATGGCCCGCGCAGCAGCGTGGCGGCCCTCGACGACGCCACCGTCTCCGCCGACGACTATCACCAGGAGGTGGTGGTCAAGGTGGGCGAGATAGGCAACGAGACCCACGGCGGCACCGACGTCTTCCTCGGCGCCATCGGCCAGGGGGCGGAGCGCTTCCACGGCTCTCTCGACAACACCGCCGTGTTCGGCAAGATCAAGGCTGCGGCCAAGCTGTAAGGGATTATCAGGATGAACATCACCATGAAAAAGACGCTGGTCTGCACCGCCCTGCTCGGCACGCTTGGCGGCCTCTCCAAGGCGCACGCCGCCGATGCCAAGAACGTCATCCTCTTTATCGGTGACGGCATGGGCCCCACCGTGCTCACCGCCACCCGCCTGTTCAAGGTGGGGGAAGAGGGGGATCTCGAGATGATGAAACTGCCCCAGAGCGCGCGCATCAAGACCTTCTCCCACGATGCCCAGACCACGGACTCCGCCCCCTCCATGGCGGCCTACACCACCGGCGTCAAGATGAACAACGAGGTGATCGCCATGAGCAGCGACACCAGGGCAGTGGCACCGTCCAAGGATGCCAACGGCAACAAGGGCATCAACAACTGCACCAGCGACAACGGGAGCCCGGTGCCCACCATTCTCGAGCTGGCCAAGGCGGCGGGCAAGTCGGTGGGGGCCGTCACGACCACTGAGCTCACCCATGCCACCCCGGCGGCGACCTATTCCCATATCTGCCACCGGGATGCGGCCTACGCCATCGCCGAGCAGGCGGTACCGGGCGGCGCCGGCTTCAACCAGGCGCTGGGGGATGGGGTCGATGTGCTGATGGGGGGCGGCGCCAACCACTGGACGCCCTACAGCGCCAGCAACAAGGGCGGCCGGGCCGACGGCCGGGATCTCACCGCCGAGCTGACCGCCCGGGGCTACCGCTATGTCACCACCAAGGATGAGCTCTCTGCCGTCAACTCGGGCAAGGTGCTGGGGCTGTTCAGCACCAAGTCCCACCTCGACTACGAACTGGACCGCGTCGCCAAGGGGGCGGCCAGTACCCAGCCGTCCCTCTCCGAGATGACCGCCAAGGCGATCGATCTGCTCAGCCAGAACAGCCAGGGCTACTTCCTGATGGTGGAGGGGGGGCGTATCGACCACGCCCTGCATGCCACCAACGCCAAGCGATCGCTGACCGATGCGGTGGCGCTGGACGAGGCGGTCAAGACGGCCCTCGGCAAAGTGGATTTGAGCGATACCCTGATCGTGGTTACCGCCGACCACGACCACACCATGACCATCAACGGCTATTCCGCCAAGGGCAACAAGGTGCTGGATCTGGTCAAGAACGCCGATGGCTCGACCCAGAACGACGCGGACGGCAAGCCGTTCACTACTCTGGTATTCGGCAACGGCCCCAACCGCCAGGACCAGCGCCCCACCCTTACCAGCGATGAGGTGATGGCGGATGACTACCTGCAGGAGACCGGGGTCAAGCTCGGCTCCGAGACTCACGGCGGCGGCGATGTGATGCTGTTCGCGGGCGGCGCAGGCAGCAGCCAGTTCAAGGGCACCCTCGACAACACCCGGGTGTTCGGCAAGCTCAGGGAGGCCCTCGGCCTGTGATAAAGGGGCCCGGCACCGCGCCGGGCACCTTTTCCGTCGAGCGAGAGACGATGATGAAATATCTGCTTTCTTTATGGCTGCTGGGCAGCGCCCTCTCCTTCCCCCTCCTGGCCGACGAGGTGCCCGATCTGGCCGCCCGCATCCGCTACGTGGACAGGGTGACCGGCAGCGACGGCATCACCCGGGAGAGCCAGTGGCAGGAGAAGTGGCTGCGGGTCGGTGACCAGGTGTGGAGCCAGCGGCTCATTCCCGTTCCCCTGGCCCGTGCCTATCACGCCACCCACGATGCCCGCCCCGGCCACAAGCACTTCACTCACCAGATGGCGGCGCGCTGGGTCACCCGCAGCGAGGGAGACGCACTCCAGTTGCGCTACGCCGATGCCTGGCACAACCAGCTGGTGGAAGTGCCGCAGGAGGAGTACGGCCAGGTGGCCTTCAAGCCGGAGTGGGCGCGGATCCGCCACCTCATCAACCCTTCCCTGTTAGAGGGAATGACACCGCTGGATGAGGCCGCCCCCGACCAGGCGAACTGGTATGAGACCCGTGAAGGTCGCCAGCGTACCCGCATCCTCTGGTCGAGCCGCTGGCAGTTGCCCCTGGTGGTGGAGTCGGCAAGCCTCGACGGTTATCGCAGCTACCGGATGGAGGTGACGCTCAAGCCGCTGCCAAAGACCCTCCCCTGGCAGCAACTGGCAGGGTACCAGACCCTGGATCTGCGGGATTTCTTCGACTGATCCCCCCAGGCGGCAATCGCCTGGCTGACATGGCGTAACGGGATGTTACACTCTCTGTACTCATCCCGGATCCGAACATCCATGCGCCTTGTTACTCTGCTTCTGCTGCTCTCTCCCCTGATCGTCTGCGCCTTTTCGGCCCGTGCCGTGGTCGTCGTGGCCGCGGACATTCCCCCCTATGTGATCCGCGCCCAGCAGGGTGCGCCGAGCGGCATGGCCATCGAGGTGCTGGAGGAGGCTGCCCGCCGCCTCGGGGAACCGCTCGAGATCGAGTTGATGCCGCTGGCTCGCGCCCTCAGCCAGGCCAGCCACCGCCCGGATGTCCTGTTGTTGCCCCCGGCCCGAAACCCCCAGCGCGAACCACTGTTTCTCTGGATTGCCCCCCTGCTGGAGGAGGCCTTCGTGCTGGTCAGCCATCGCCGTCACCATCCAACGCCGATCTCCATGAAGACGCTGCCAGGCCTCACCGTTGGCGTGATGCGTGGCTCCCATAGCCAGAGCCTGTTCCAGCCGCTGACAGGGGTGACCCGGGAGCTGGTCACCGAGGAGGTCAGCAACGCCAGCAAGCTGGCGCGCGACCGCATCCAGGCATGGGCGGTGGCCTGGAACACCGCCCGTTACAACCAGCAGCGGGCGGGTCTGCCGCTCCCGGACCTGGTGCGGGGCGAGACCTTGCAGCAGAGCACCCTCTACCTGGCCGCCAGTCCCCGCTTCTCCCGCAGCGAGGCGCTGCGCTGGCGCCGGGTCATTCAGGAAATGAGGGAGGATGGTAGTCTCGCGCGCATCCTGCACCAGTACGATTACCAGGCTCCCTGATGAGAAAGTCAGTCCAATTGCCAAACCACCCCAGAATGGTTATGGTATCTCCATGAAAGCAATCATGATTTTTTCCAGTACGCTCACACCCCGCTGAGCCCCCGCCCTCGCCCCGCTGCGCGAGTCGCTCGGGGGCATCGCTTTTGCTGTCTGCTTTTTACCCTTGCACCGTTTTTTGTCGACCAGTCTGCCCGTCATCCTGGTCCCTTCAGTCATTGATAAGGAAATACCCTATGAAACAGCCTCATCTCGTCATCTCCAGCCTGGATCTGGATCGCATCGAACAGCTGCTTGGCAACCACCCCCAGCACCTTGCCCTGCAAGAGGAGCTGGATCGCGCCGAGATCCGCGAACCCGCCGACATGCCGCCGGACGTGGTGACCATGAACAGCACGGTGCGCTTCAAGATGCAAAACAGCGGCAACGACTTCTGCCTGACCCTGGTCTACCCGAAGGACGTGCAGGGGGACGAGTCGAAGATCTCCGTGCTGGCACCGGTCGGCAGCGCCCTGCTGGGATTGAAGGTGGGTGACAGCATCGCCTGGCCGGGCCCGGCCGGGCGCACCATCCAGGTGGAGATCCTGGAAGTGGTCTATCAGCCGGAGCGCGCGGGCGAGCTGCACCGCTGACAGGGCCAGGCACGCCCTGCCGCCCCGGCGAGCAGAGCGTGCCTCTCCTTATATTGCCGCCCTGGATCACGCACTCAGGTGAAGCACCCATAGCCGCGTCTCCTTCGCTGGGGCTCTCCTCCCCCTTGAGCCAGGGGGCGAGCGGGAGTATCTTGTTGGCCGCGCCAGCGCCCTGGCCGCAGATTTCAGGCTGACATCATGATAAAAATTGCCCTCATCGACGATCACCAGATCGTCCGCTCCGGCTTTGCCCAGTTGCTCAATCTCGAACCCGATCTGCGGGTGGTCGCCGAATTTGGCTCCGCCGCCGACGCCCTAGCCGGGTTGCCCGGCAGCGGGGCCCGGGTCTGCGTCTGTGATATCTCGATGCCCGACCAATCGGGGCTGGAGCTCCTCAAGCAGCTCCCCTCCGGCCTCGCGGTAGTGATGCTCTCGGTCCACGACAGCCCGGCCCTCATCGAGCAGGCGCTGCAGACCGGTGCCAAGGGATTTCTCTCCAAGCGTTGCAGCCCGGATGAGCTGATCGCTGCCGTGCGTACCGCCGCCCAGGGGGGCTGCTACCTGACTCCGGATATCGCCCAGAAGCTGGCCAACAGCAGCCGGGATCCCCTCACCAATCGGGAGCGGGAGATTGCCCAGCTACTGGCACAGGGGCTGGAGGTGAAGGCCATCGCCGAGCAGCTTGGCCTCTCCCCCAAGACGGTTCACGTCCATCGCGCCAACCTGATGGACAAGCTCAAGGTCAGCAACAACGTCGAGCTGGCCCACCGCATGCTGGATAGCTGGTGATCTCCCGTCTGGCCAGCTATGTCGCCATCGCGCTGGCGGCCAGCTTCATCTTTGCCGCCGGCTGGTTTTGCCTCTGGAGCATCAGCCTGCATCTGGCGGGTGGCCCGGCGCTGGCGGTGCTGCTGTTCCCCTTTGGCCTGCGCCTCGGGCTGCTGCTGCAAAGCCCCGGCCACTACTGGCCGCCGCTATTATTGTGCGAAGGGCTGCTGCTCTACTGGCTCAATCAGGAGGTGGGGCTGCCCCACTGGCCATGGCTTGTTGCAGGCAGTCTGCTGACCCTGTTGCCGCTGCTGATTGCCCGTCGCCAACAGGTGCGCAACGACTGGCAGCAACTGTTGCTGCTGCTCGCCACCGTCACGGCGGCGGCGCTGCTGCAAGCCCTGCTCGAACAGCCCGGCGTCCCGCTGTCGCGCGCGGCCAACGAACTTGATGCGCTCGATCCCGCAACGCGCCGCGGCCTGGCCGAGGAACTGATCGGCGACGATCTGGCCCCCATCGTGGGCACGGAGGGAGAACTGTCGGCGAGCTTCGACGGAATCACCTTCATGGGCGACACCGTGTGGGAGCACAAGACCCTCGGGGAATCCCTGCGCTACACCTCCTGGGACGAAGGCAACGGGGACCACCTGCCCAAGCACTTCCGGGCGCAGATGGAGCAGCAACTGATGGTCAGCGGCGCCGAGCGCGTGCTGTTCATGGCGACGAAGTGGGGAGCCGACGGCGACCTGATCGAGGAACGT
>ERZ650300.604-NODE-604-length-22015-cov-21.120811_pt1 | contig 22015 bp, 17 predicted proteins | sample MGYA00376236_ERZ650300 | MGnify/ENA primary metagenome ERZ650300 (study PRJEB26733, sample SAMN07839303) | wastewater metagenome | biome: urban; feature: wastewater treatment plant; material: waste water | place: USA: North Carolina | collected 2016-04-28 ...
GAGCACTGCCTTCACACGGCAGGGGTCACATGTTCGATCCATGTATCACCCACCAAATTCAAAAGCGCCTTGCAGCATTGCAAGGCGCTTTTTTCTTTGTGTCTTCACAGAGACACGTTGGCGTGCTCGGGACAGGGGCAGGTTGCAGGCACAATGATCAAGCGCCTGTCTCAACAAATGTTCGCTTTCGTTTTGCACCAGATGCACGCCTGCTCAGAAGGGCTACTGGGTGCCAATCGCGGCGGAGCCACCACATGATCAGCTTTCATAACCCACTACATCACCTGCACGCTCCGGCACACGAGTTTTTTCGTGGCAATCGCGTGGACTGCTTTGAGAAACCCGCGCGCGCCGATTACGTGGAGCAGGCACTGCGCCAGGCGGGCTACAAGCTGCTGGCCCCCGACACAGATGCCACAGGAGCGCTAAAAAAGGTACATAGTCAGCGCTACCTCGACTTTTTGGCATCCGCCTGGGTGCAGTGGGTGGCGCTGGACCCGGTCAACGCCACCACGCAACCATTCCCATCGGTCTGGCCCGTGCGCACATTGCGCAGTGATGTGGAACCCACCAACTTCATTGCCAAGCTGGGCCTCTACTCGATGGACAACGGAACGCCCTTGGCCCAAGGTACCTGGGAAGCAGCCAAAGCGGGCGCAGATGCCGCAGCCAGTGCCGCCATGCGCATAGCCGCAGGCGCGCCCGCAGCATTTTGCTGCACCCGACCACCGGGCCACCATGCCGGCCCTGATTTCATGGGCGGCTACTGCTTTCTGAACAACGCAGCGGTGGCCGCCCAGACGCTGCTGGATCAAGGAGCCAAACGGGTGGTTGTGCTGGATGTGGACTACCACCACGGCAATGGCACGCAGAGCATCTTCTACCAGCGCGCAGATGTGCTTTTCATCAGCATCCATGGCGACCCGCTGACCGAATACCCTTTTTATCTGGGGCATGCGGATGAGCAGGGCGAGGGCGCCGGGTTGGGTTTCAACCTGAACCTGCCGCTGCCCGCAGGCAGCTCCGTCGCGAAGTGGTTTGCGGCCCTAGATGCGGCCTGCATTCGCATTTCTCAATATGCTCCCGATGCCTTGGTGGTGTCGTTGGGGCTGGACACCTATGTGGGTGATCCCATCTCGCAATTTGCGCTGACCACGGAAGACTTCTCAACCCTGGGCCGCAGATTGGCAGGCCTGGGCCTGCCGACAGCCCTGGTGCTGGAAGGCGGGTATGCAGCCACCGAGCTGGGGGCCAACGCTCTCCAGGTTATTCACGGCTTTGAAGCCGATCGGTGAGACCGCAGCCACAAACAGCAGAACCCACAGAAAAGGTGAGGAACGATGGATCAAGTGGAATGTGTGGTGGTCGGGGCGGGTGTAGTGGGTTTGGCTATCGCGCGAAAACTTGCTTTGCAAGGGCTCGAAGTGATGGTGCTGGAAGCTGCAGATGCCATCGGCACAGGTACCAGTTCCCGCAACAGCGAAGTCATCCATGCGGGCCTTTATTACCCCACCGGCTCGCTCAAGGCGCGCTTGTGCGTTGCAGGCCGTCAGCAGCTTTATGCCTATGCCCAGGAGCGTGGCGTGGAGCACCGGCGGTGCGGCAAGTTGCTGGTGGCTACTGCAGATGAGCAGCGCGAAGGCCTCCGAAGCATTTACGACCGTGCGCTCAGCAATGGTGTCACGGACTTGCAATGGCTGGATCGAGCCCAGGCGCAGGTCATGGAACCCGCGCTGGAATGCGTCGCTGCCTTGTTTTCGCCCAGCACCGGCATCATCGACAGCCACGGGCTGATGTTGTCGCTGCAGGGAGACCTGGAGAACGCGGGGGGGCTTGTTGCATTGAATTCGGCCTTGGCGCACGCCGGTATTGCGCAAGGCGCTATTGATTTAGTAGCGATTGATGGTACCCGTTTGAGAACCCGCTTGCTCATCAATGCGGCGGGGCTGCACGCCCCTCAACTTGCGCGGCAATTTGCCGGCTTGGATCCGGTTCATGTGCCCGAGCCACGGTTTGCCAAAGGCAACTACTTCACCCTCTCTGGCAAGGCCCCCTTCAGCCATTTGGTTTACCCTGTGCCCGAGGCGGCGGGCTTGGGCGTGCATCTGACGCTGGACTTGGGCGGGCAGGCCAAATTTGGGCCAGATGTGCAGTGGGTGGACTCCGCAGATGACCTGGTAGTCGATCCTCGCCGGGGCGATGCGTTTTACGCCGAAGTGCGCAAATATTGGCCTGCGCTGCCCGACGGTGCATTGGTCCCCGGCTATGCGGGCATCAGGCCCAAAATTCATGGCCCCGGAGAGCCTGCGCCTGATTTCTGTATCCAGGGCCCTCAAGACCATGGCATCGCGGGCCTGGTGAACCTCTTCGGCATCGAATCCCCTGGCTTGACCAGTTCACTGGCAATTGCTGACCATGTTGCAGAGTTACTCGGCCAGGGTGGGTGATCAACTCCCTGCAAAGTTTGTAACCCTACGCGACGATGTCCTACAGGCTGGCAGGGTGTAGCGGCGCTAAGATGCTTTCACACGGACACTTCCAATGGTTACCTCATTGATGTCAGCATCCAATGCGGACACCGTTGGTGCTTTGCAGGTTTAGGTCTCAACTTGTCTTTTTAAAAAGGAAATGCCATGAACACATCTGAACACTCCACCACTCAAGGCGAACTGGAGAAACTGGTGTCTGACTTGCGCGGCTTGCTGGCCAACAAAGACCTGGACGTCGTTCCCGAGATCAAGCTGCTGCGTCAACGCCTGGACGACGGCATCCACTCCGCCCGTGAATCCGCCATTCGTGCAGCGCAAGACGCCGCTCGCCAAGCCAAGGACGCAGCGATTGCTGCCGACCGCTACGCCCATGACGAACCTTGGCGCGTGGCCGGTGCCGCCTTGGCCGTTGGCGCCCTCGTGGGCTTTTTGCTGGCCCGCCGTTAAAGCGCGGTGGCTTCCACTCCTCCGATCTACAGCATGCTATGAATTGGCTGGCTTTGTTAGGGCTGGATGTGATCGTCGCCCGTTGGCGTGTGGCGGCGATCGAAGGCGCCATCGCGGTGGAAGACCGCATGGAGCTGGCCAAGCTGGAGTGGCAAGACCAGAAACGCTACATCCGGCGCGTATTGGTGCTGGCCATGGCGGTGGCTGGATTGACCGTGGTGAGCATGGTCATGGTTTCCATGGCCGTGCTCGTCCAGTTTTGGGACACCCCGTACCGCAGCGTTGCGGGCTGGGTGGTGGCCGGGGTTTGGTTGGCCGCTTGGCTTGGCCTGCTCGTCGCGCTACTGCGCAGCGTACAGCGGGCGGAAGACGGATTTCCTTTAACGCGCCGCGAGCTTGCGCAGGACTGGCGTGACATCAAGGATATGCTATGAGTGACCCAACCCCTTCTATGCATCCAGAGGAGCCTCAGGGGCCTGCCACGCCTGCACAGCAAAAGATTCTCCATCGGATCGCTGCGCAGCGGGAACGGATTCAGGCCCGCCGCAAGGCCTATGCGCAAGCCAACAGCGCTGCGGAGGCCGGTGCTGCTGGAATTGGCGACGATTCACTCGTACTGCGCTGTGTGGCATTTGCCAAGCAGCATCCAGCGGCAGTGGTCGCCTTGGCAGGCGCTGCAATGGCCCTGGGCCCCAGCCGCCTCGTGCGCTGGGCCAGCGTCGCGCTGCCTTGGATATTGCGCTTTCGCCGCTGATCACGCCAGAACAGGGCGCCCGCTGCAAGTGAGGCCAGGCCAGTGTTGCGGCCAGCAATTCGCATGCAGCCGGGTCTTTCCACAGACCCACCACTGCACTGCTAACTTCAGCGTTTAATCCGTGAAGCCTTGATGGCCTTGGCGGCCTGCTCTACCAGTGCAGGGCCTTCATAAATCAGCCCGGTGTAGATCTGCACCACGTCGGCACCCGCCTCGATTTTGCTAACGGCATCTTTGGCACTCATGATGCCGCCGACACCCACAATCGGAAAGTCACGGCCCAGCGCTGCTCTGAGCTGACGAATCACACGGTTGCTGGCCTCCAGCACCGGCGCTCCGCTGAGACCACCCGTTTCTGTGGAGTGGGGCATGCCCTGCACGGCATCGCGCGCGATGGTGGTGTTGGTGGCGATCACTCCGTCCATGCCATGGCGTTGCAGGGTGCTGGCAATCACCCCGACCTGTACCTCGTCCAGATCGGGAGCAATCTTCACAAAAATAGGGACCCTGCGTTTGGTGCGTCCAGCGCTACCTGCGTGTGGCAACTCCTGGTTCGCCAGCCACTCACGCCGCTCGGCAATGGCTCCCAACAAAGCATCCAGTGCTTCGTCGCTTTGCAGAGCCCGCAGGTTTTGCGTGTTGGGCGAGCTGATATTGACGGTCACGTAATCGGCATGCGGGTATACGCCATCCAGGCACGCAAGATAGTCGCTGGTGGCATTTTCGATGGGCGTGCTGGCGTTCTTGCCAATGTTCAACCCCAGCAACATGGGTGTTGCGCGATGCTGCTTGCGGAACTGAGCCCGCTGCACGTTGTGGATGAATGCATCAAGGCCCTCATTGTTGAACCCCAGGCGGTTGATCAGTGCACGGGCCTCGGGCAGTCTGAACATGCGCGGCTTGGGGTTGCCTGGCTGGGGCTTGGGGGTGACGGTACCCACCTCCACAAAGCCAAAGCCCATGGCGCCCAAGGCGTCGATGCACCTGGCATTTTTATCCAGCCCGGCAGCCATTCCCACCCGATTCGGAAAACGCAAACCGGCCAGTTCCACAGGGTCGTCCACACGCGTTTGGCACCAGGCCCACTGCAACGGTGTGCGCTGCCCCTTGGCCAGCATGTCCATGGTCAGGTCGTGCGCGGCCTCCGGGTCCATGCCAAACAGAAAGGAGCGGGTGAGGGAGTAGGGGATGAGAGACATGGAACGATAATTGAAGAATTACCTTTGATTTTCTCCCATGACGACACCTTCCTCACTCACCCAAGACGAACTCAAGACCCTGGTAGGCCAAGCCGCGTTGCAATACGTGGTGCCCGGCGACATCGTGGGCGTGGGCACGGGCTCCACCGTCAACAAATTCATCGATGCGCTGGCCAGCATCAAGTCGACCATCAAGGGGGCTGTTTCCAGCTCTGTGGCCAGCACCGAACGTCTTCAGGCTTTGGGTATTCCAGTGTTTGATGCGAACGAAGTGCAGTCTCTGTCGGTGTACATCGATGGTGCGGACGAAATCGACGGCAACGGCAACATGATCAAGGGCGGTGGTGCTGCCTTGACCCGTGAAAAAATCGTGGCCGCCCTGGCGCAGCGGTTTGTTTGCATCGCAGACGAGTCCAAGCGCGTGGAGGCGCTGGGCAAGTTTCCGTTGCCGGTGGAAGTCATCCCCATGGCCACACAGCACATTGCCCGCCGCTTTGAAGCCATGGGCGGGGTGGCCAAGGTGCGGCTGAAAGATGGCAAGCCCCTCGTGACCGACAACGGCCAGCACATCCTGGATGTCACGGGCCTTTCCATTCAAAACCCGCTGGAATTTGAATCGCAAGTGAACCAGTGGCCTGGCGTGGTGACTGTGGGCGTTTTTGCCCACCAGAAGGCGGCCGTGTGCTTGCTGGGCACCGCCCAAGGGGTGCAAACCTTGACTTATTGATCTGAGCCGATCAGCAGTCAGCTATAAAAAAGGGGTGCCTTTGGGCTTAGCCGTTCTCGAATAGAGTTGCTTAGCCCCGAACTGGTTTTTTGATTGACGATCCCTCCCGCGCAAGCCGGAGGGGTCTTCTTTTATGGGCTGACGGACGTTTCGGTGGTCACGGCTGGGGCTTTTCTTGACGCCCGGCGCCGTTGGCCGGCCGGGGCCGCTGGCTCAAAGTAAAGGATGTCTTCCGGCGCAACGGGGCCACGGGCCAAGCCCATGCGCATGGCGGGCGTCTTCTTGTCCTGGCCAACCTCGCAGTAGTTGAAGTAGGTCCGGAACACCTCCAGCAGTTTGACAAGGACGGCCGGGTTATACGCATTCTTGCCAAACCACAGGCGCCGGTCCGATGAGGCGCTGACCACGCCGCGCTCAGCCATGGTCAGGGCACGGCGGACCTGCATGAAGAACCGGTCTACCTCCGCCACGGACGCCTTCAGATGGAGCCTGGCGTGGTGGTTAAGTTGGTCTTCGCGTGCTTCGGGGTCAGAGGCCAGCGGCTCAATATCGGTCAGCCAGCAGATAAGCTTGCTGGGCTCCCGCATCTCCGACAGAGGGTGCAAGGCCCAGCGGTCTTGCCACTTGCCTATCTTGCGGACCCGGGTGAGCTGCTCGCGCATGAGGTTGAGCTTCGCCTTGCGCAGCAGCAGTTCAGGGTCGCCTCCGGGCTCGCCCAAGGCCTCGACTGCCTTGGGCGCCGTAGACATATCCGGTGGCCTGGTCCGCGCTAGCGATGGAGTGCAGGGCCGTGTTCTTGCGGGACTTCTTGGACGACCAATTGACCAGCAAGATCTGGCGGTCGGTGGAGATGTAGCGCTTTCCTAAGTCCTTGCGGTCGACCAGAGTACGTTCTCGCTCGCCAGCAAACAGCTGGCATTGCCTGTGGATAAAGTCGATTCGGGCGTACAGGACGGACGCTGATATACCCAGCAGCTTCATGACCCGGCGCAGCGGCACCGTGTTGACCAGGTGCTGGAAGATGTCTCGGTTGTGGTGGGTCTGGTGCTGGCCCTTGTCGGGGGCGCCCCCGAACGCAAAGACCTTCTTACAGGTCTTGCACTTGTACCTTGGGGTGCCGAACCGGTTCACGCCGTACTTGGTGCAGTGGAGCCCGTCAGCGCAGTCGAGGTTGGGGCAACGTGACGTCGGGGGTTCCAGATACTGGCTAATGCGCAGCAGCTCCTCGGCGATGGCCAGGTTGCTGTGCATGGGGAAGATTTCACCGCACAGGAGACACTTCAGCGCCGGTTGGGCCTTCCCGGTGGCGACAACGCTGTAATCGCCGGGACCGTAGGTACGACCTGCGCAAGCCCTTGCACGGCGGGATTCAAGCTTGGGGGGAACCCCGAAGTTTTGGCACGTCGGGCTTTTGCAGTGATTGACCTGAATTCCAGCGGCGGTGGGTGGGTACCGCGGCCATTTGAACTTGGTCTTGTCTGAAGAAGATTTTTCCTCCAACAGAAACGCCCTCCAATCTAAGACTGGTGGGCATTCTAGGGGAATCAGGGTTGCCTTAGCAACTCTATTTCAGAACGGCTAGGAGTCCGCGCGGCAGAACCCTGACTTGAGGGCATCGCCGGATGCGCGCAAGCGGCGCTGGCGATAAATTGACTGCATGCCGACCAGCTACCTACCCTACGCGCCCGACCAGCAGTTGCTGCTGCCCCACTCGTTGCAAGAGTGGCTGCCGCAAGGGCATCTGGCCCACTACATCAACGACACCATCGACACGCTGGATCTGAGCGCGTTCTTCAAGCGCTACCAAGGTGGCGGCTCACGCAACCAGCCCTTCCACCCGGCCATGATGGTCAAGGTGCTGGTGTATGGCTACGCCACGGGCGTGTTCTCCTCGCGCAAGATCGCCAAGAAGCTGCACGAGGACGTGGCCTTCCGGGTGCTGGCGGCAGACAACTTCCCCAAGCCCCGCACGCTGAGCGACTTCCGGGCGCTGCACCTGCAAGAGCTGGCGGCGCTGTTCGTGCAAGTGGTCAAGCTCGCGCGAGAGTGTGGCTTGGTCAAGTTGGGCACCATCGCGGTGGACGGCACCAAGCTGCGTGCCAAGGCCAGCAAGCACAAGGCGATGAGCTACGAGCGCATGCAGGCCAGGGAGATCGAACTGAAGGCGCAGATCGACACCTTGCTCAAGCGCGCCGCGCAGACGGACAAGGCGGAGGCCGACGAGCCCGAACTCGATATTCCCGCAGAGCTGGCTCTGCGCCAGGAGCGGCTGGAGGTCATCAAAGCCGCCAAGCAGCGCTTGGAGGCGCGTCAGCGCGAGGCGGACACACGGCGCGGGCGCAAGCCTGAAGGCAAAGATGCGGACGGAGATGATGGCGACGGCGGCGACGGCGGCGCGAGCGATACATCCCCGCAGCCCAAAAAGCGCGGCCACGCCTTCAAGCGCGCGTTTGGCGTGCCCGAGCCCAAGGCGCAAGACAACTTCACCGATCCCGACAGCCGCATCATGAAGACCAGTGCTGGCTTCGAGCAATGCTTCAACGCGCAGACCGCCGTAGATGCCGGCGCGCAGATCATCGTGGCGGCAGAGCTCAGCAACTGCGCCGCCGACAGCGCGCTGCTGCCGACGATGCTCGATGCGGTCAAGAGCAACACCGGCCAAGTGCCTGAAGTCTTGCTGGCGGATGCGGGCTATCGCAGCGAAGCTGTGCTGGCGCAGTTGAGTGGCAAGCAGGTTGAGGTGATCGTGGCGCTGGGGCGAGAAGGCAAGAAGCAGTCGGAGATCGACGCTCACAAGCACCCGCACACGGCGGCGATGGCAGCCAAGCTGAAGACCCAGCCGGGGCAAGACAAATACCGCCGCCGCAAGGCCATCGTCGAGCCGCCCAACGCCTGGATCAAGCAGGTGCTGGGGTTCCGGCAGTTCAGCTTCAAGGGCATCGACAAGGTTCGCTGCGAATTCAAACTCGTGTGCGCGGCACTGAACCTGCGGCGCATGGCGGCGATGGGGGTTTGAGAGGCAAAAAAGTGGGCACAAGTCTGGGTACCAGCTGCTGGTTCAAAGCCCGCTGCGCCCGACAGATCAAGCCAGCCACCCCAAGCTTCTTCATCCGGGCATGACGGAGCTTGTCGAATCAGATCAGCATCGGTGCGAAACTTCTGCCGCGCGGACTCCTAGGCCTTCGGGCACCCCTTTTTGTTTCCAACCTACAGTTCGTCAGAACTTGATTCCCGCCGGGTTGTTCGGGTTGGGGGCATTCGGGTCGGGTGCGGCCACAGGGGGGCGGGCCAATCGACGCACAGTTTCGGTCGCAGCAGGAGCCGTATCAGCCGCTGCCGCAGCAGGCGCTGGCTTGGGTGGTGTCAGCGGAGTTGCTGCAGGACGGCGGTAGTTGCTGGGCAACTGCGAAGTCTTTGGGTAACCCGCTGCGTCAAGGTAGGAGTTCCATTCCGAATCCGAATAGCCCGAAAGCTGCTGCCCGCCAATGGTGGCGAAAGGCAAGCTCGAATCGCTGCCCAGCTTTGTCAGGGCTTGCAGGTCTTCCGACGTGTTGATCGTGCGTTCAGAGAAAGGCACACCCCGGGCTTCCAGCATGCGCCGTGCCGTATCGCAGGGTGCGCAGTTCTGGCCGGTGTACAGAGTGACCGGAAAACGCGCTGCCACTTTGCCCAGTTCAAAAGGCAGACCTGCGCCCGCAGCAGAGGAGCTACCGGGCGTACCTGCTGTCGTTTGCGCCGGTTTGGCGGCCGTATCGGGGGCCCGGTCAGAGAACGTCACCTTCCCGTCAGGGCCAACGATGCGGTAGACGGTTTGAGCATGGGCTCCCACCGACAGCAACGCAAGCATCAGGGACAAAGACAAAACTTTGGGCAGCATATGGTTTCTCCTCAAGAAGGGCTGTATCCCAGGAATGGGGCTTATTGGCTCATTCCCTGGTGGCGCAGCAGGGCGTCCAGTTGCGGCTCACGGCCACGGAATTCTTTGAATGACTCCATGGCTGGGCGGCTACCGCCGGCTTCCAGAATTGCCTTGCGATAGCGGCGACCTGTTTCAATGCTCGGCTGGCCGTCAGCCCCCACCGTTTCTTCAAAGGCTGCGTAGGCATCGGCACTCAAGACCTCGGCCCACTTGTAGCTGTAATAGCCCGCCGCGTAACCGCCCGCAAAAATATGGCTGAAGGTGTGGGGCGTGCGGCTGAAGGCCGGAGGCTGCAAGACGGCCACTTCATTGCGCACCTTGGCCAGCAAAGGCATCACGTCATTGGCTGGGTCGTGCTCGGTGTGCAGCAGCATGTCAAACAGGGCAAATTCAATCTGGCGCAGTGTCTGCATGCCTGCCTGGAAATTCTTGGCGGCAATCATCTTGTCAAACAACGCGCGGGGCAACGACTCTCCGGTCTCGACGTGAGCCGTCATGTGCTTGAGCACATCCCACTCCCAGCAGAAGTTCTCCATGAACTGGCTGGGCAGCTCCACTGCATCCCATTCCACACCGCCAATGCCCGACACGTCGCGCTCGTTCACCTGCGTGAGCATGTGGTGCAGGCCGTGGCCAAACTCATGGAACAGGGTGATGACGTCGTCGTGCGTCAGCAGCGCAGGTTTGCCATCCACGCCATCGGCAAAGTTGCAGACCAGATGGGCTACGGGGGTTTGCAGCTTGCCGGTATCCGGGCGCAACCAGCGGGTGCGCACGTCATCCATCCAGGCGCCGCCGCGCTTGCCGGTACGGGCGGGCTGGTCCAGGTAGAACTGGCCTACCAGTTCACCGTTGCGTTCAATGCGGTAAAACTCCACCGAGGGATGCCACACGGGTGCGCTGTCACGGCGAATTGCTACCTCAAACAACGTTTCGATGATCTTGAACAGCCCCGCCAGCACTTTGGGGGCTGTGAAGTACTGCTTGACCTCTTGCTCGCTGAAGGCGTAGCGTGCTTCCTTGAGCTTTTCAGCAATGTAGGGCCAGTCCCAGGCTTCAGGCGCCGCAAGACCCAGCTCCGCGCGGGCAAATTCGCGCATGTCAGCCACGTCTTTTTCAGCGTAAGGGCGTGCACGGTGGGCCAGGTCACGCAAGAAGTGAATGACTTCGGCGGGCGACTTCGCCATCTTCGGCACCACAGACACCTCGCCAAAATTGGCGTAGCCCAGCAGCTGCGCTTCTTCCTTGCGCAGTGCCAGGATTTCGTTGATCAGCGCGGTGTTGTCAAACTTGCGGGCATCGCCCTCGGCTTGTTCGGAAGCGCGTGTCACGAAAGCGCGGTAGAGCTTTTCACGCAGATCCGCACGTTGGGCGAATTGCATGACCGGCAGGTAGCAAGGCATCTTCAGCGTGAGCTTGTAGCCATCTTTACCCTCGGCCTTGGCAGCGGCCAGCGCTGCCTGCTGCACATCGGCCGGTACGCCTTCCAGTTCTTCGGCAGTGGCGTAGTAGGCAAAGGCATCCGTCGCATCCAGGGCGTTTTCGCTGAACTTCTGGCTCAACTCTGCCTGGCGCTCCTGGATTTGCGCGAAGCGCTCTTTGGCGGGGCCAGTCAGTTCAGCGCCGCTCAACACAAAATTGCGAATGGCGTTGTGGTGAGCACGCTGCTGCTCGGCGTTGAGCGTGGCGGGGTCAATGGCCTTGTACTTGGCGTACAGGCGCTCATCCGCACCCAGGCGTGTCCAAAACTCGGTGACCTGTGGCAGTGCCGCGTTGTAGGCCGCACGCAGCTCCGGCGTATCGGCCACGCTGTTGAGGTGGCTCACGCTGCCCCAGGCAATGCCCAATTGCTCGGTGGCAACATCCAGCACCTTGGCAATGGCGTTCCATTCGGCCGGAAAGTCCGGCGCGGTCACGGTTTCAAGCGCTGCGTTCGCTTTTTCCAGCAGCGCATCGACGGCGGGGCCGACGTCGGCAGGCTGGATGCGATCAAACGCGGGCAGGGCGGAGAAGTCGAGAAGGGCGTTGCTCATGCGGATGTAGATAGCGGCGCAGCGCGCAGGTTCAAGTTGCAATGCAGCCGAAAAGGCTTTCTGCCCGAATTAACCGGCAGCGCGCTCTGCGGCTTCCATGGTGTTGACCAGCAGCATGGTGATGGTCATGGGGCCCACACCACCGGGCACAGGGGTGATGTGGCCGGCCACGGCCTTCACGCCTTCAAAGTCCACATCACCGCAGAGCTTGCCTTCGTCGTTGCGGTTCATGCCCACGTCCAGCACCACGGCGCCGGGCTTGACCATGTCGGCAGTCAGCACGTTGCGCTTGCCCACGGCGGCGACGATCACATCAGCCTGCAGGGTCTGGGCCTTGAGGTCAGCCGTGCGCGAGTGGCAAATGGTGACGGTGGCGTCTTTTTGCAGCAGCATCAAGGCCATGGGCTTGCCCACGATATTGCTGCGGCCAATCACCACCGCGTGCTTGCCCTTGAGGTCGTAGCCAATGCTCTCCAGCATCTTCATGCAGCCGTAGGGCGTGCAGGGCCAGAAGCCAGGCATGCCGGTCATCAGTGCGCCTGCGCTGGCAATGTGGAACCCGTCCACGTCCTTGGCGGGGGAGATGGCTTCGATCACCTTTTGTGCATCGATGTGGGCAGGCAACGGCAATTGCACCAGGATGCCGTGGATGCTGGGGTCGTTGTTCAGCGCCTCTACACGCGCCAGCAGCTCTGCCTCGGTCATGCTGGCATCGTGCTTTTCCAGCACAGAGTACAAACCACTGTCTTCGCAGGCCTTGACCTTGTTGCGCACGTACACCTGGCTGGCCGGGTTGTCGCCGACCAGGATCACCGCCAAGCCGGGAGTCACCCCCCGGGCTTTGAGGGCAGCGGCACGTTCGGCCACTTGGGTGCGCAGTTGGCGGGAGAGGGCGTTGCCGTCGATGAGTTGAGCAGTCATTCTGTTTTACAAATAAAAACAGCTGCCAGCGCAGATTGGATAAGCGCGGGCAGCTATGAAAATAGGAGCAATCAGGCCTTGGGCGCGTTCTGGCCGAGGGCAATTTTCAGCAGGTCGGCCACGGTGTTGGCATTGAGCTTTTCCATGATGTTGGCGCGGTGCGCCTCCACGGTCTTGATGCTGATGCCCAGGTCATCGGCGATCTGCTTGTTCAGGCGGCCGGCAACGATGCGTTCCAGCACCTGCGCTTCGCGGCTGGTGAGCTTGGAGAGCAGGGCATCGCGGCTGGCGGCTTGCTGAAAGCCGGCAAAAGCTTCGCGGGCATGGTCCAGCATGCGCTCAACCAAGCCCAGCAGTTCTTCTTCGTCGAAAGGCTTCTGGATGAAATCCAGCGCGCCTTTTTTCATGGTGTTCACCGCCATGGGCACATCGCCGTGGCCGGTGATGAAAACGATGGGCAGTGGCGACTTGCGCTCGATCAACCGGTCTTGCAATTCAAGGCCCGTCATGCCGCCCATGCGGATGTCCACGATCAGGCAGGCCACTTCGCGCGGGTCATAGCGCGAGAGGAAGGTCTCAGCCGAATCAAAGCAGCGTACGCGGTAATCCTTGCCCTCCAGCAGCCATTGCAGCGAATCGCGCACGGCCTCGTCATCATCTACAACGTAAACAGTGCCTTTTTTCGGAATCAAGCTCATGCAATTGTCCTCGGAGTTTGCTCGTTTGCTACAGAGTTTGTAGTGTCATCGGCAGGCTTTGCCAGCGGAAGCCAGAAGGAGAACCGGCAGCCAACGACGTCCGTTCCATTGTAGATGTTCTGCGCCTGCATCCTTCCCTGGTGGGACTCGACGATGCTGCGGCACAAATTCAGGCCCATGCCCATGCCTTCCTGCTTGGTGGAGAAGAAGGCTTCAAACAGCCGCTCCAGCACTTCAGGGGCCAGGCCTTTGCCCGTGTCCTGCACCGAAAACTCAACCACTTCCCCCTCTTCCGTGTGCTTGGGAACCACGCGCAACTCCACACTGCGGCCCGAAGGAGGGCGCTGCGCATGCTGGATGGACTCGGCGCCGTTCTTCATCAGGTTGACCAGCACCTGCTCGATCAGGATGGTGTCGGCCATCACGGGCGGCAGGCGGGCTGCAATGTAGTGGGTGAGGCGCACGTTGTGACGGCGCAGTTCAATGTCTGCCAGCTCCACGGCTTCAGACACCATGCTGTGCACGTCGGCCAAAGTGCGGTTGGGTTCGCTCTTTTTCACAAAGGCGCGGATGCGCTGGATGATCTGGCCCGCACGCTGCGCCTGGTGGGCGGTTTTTTGCAGTGCCGACAACAACGCTTCTTCCGTGATCTGCCCACTTTGGATGCGCGAGACCATGCCCGAACAGTAATTGTTGATGGCGGTGAGCGGTTGGTTGAGTTCATGCGCCACGCTGGAGGCCATTTCACCCATGGTGATGAGGCGGCTGACCGATTGGGCGCGCTCCGCCTGGCGCTCGGCTTGCTCTTCAGCCAGGCGACGGGGGGTGATATCAGTGGCAATGACCATCTGAGCCAGGCGGCCGTCCACCCAGTTCAGGTAGCGTGAGCGAACCTCCAGCCATTTGCCCAGGTCGGGCAGGTAAATCTCGGCGTTTTCAGACCGCGCGCTGGTCAACGGGTCGGTGGGCAGCCCCATCAGGCCATCTTCGTCATCCACCCCGCTGTTGCTGGCGACCGGCAGCACACCGGCCTGGGCCACCAGTTGCAAGTGCCCCGCCGTCTGGGATCCGAACCATTGGCGATAGAGCTTGTTGGCAAACAGCAGCTCTTCGCTGCCCAGCGGCGCCACCGACACCGAGGCGTCCAGCGACTCCAGCACGATGGTGAAACGCTCATGCGCAGCCGTGAGCTGCTGGCGCACGCGGTTGGGCTCGGTGATGTCGGTCATCGACGTCATCCACCCGGTTTGCTGGCCGTGGGCGTCAATCAGGGGCGAGACATACAAGCGGGCATCGAACAGCGTGCCGTTTTTGCGCTGCACGCGCACCTGGAATCCGCCGGACCCGCTGCGGCCGCTCAGCTCGTCGCGCAGCTTGGCATGCAGGGATTCATGGTCTTCCTTGGGCCAGTAGGGGTAGGGGGGCTTCAGGCCCACCAGTTCGGCTTCGCTCCAGCCAGTCATCTGGCACAGCGCCGCGTTCACGTAGGTGATGCGTCCTTCCATGTCCAGCGCGCGCATCCCGGTCAGGATGGAGTTTTCCATGGCGCGACGGAAGTTGGTCTCAGCCACCAGGGCTTGCTGCGCCTGCATGCGCCTGCGGGTGTGGCGCCAGGTGGCAATCAGCATCCAGGCCGTCATGGCGCTCAAAGTGCCCACCAGCCAGAACAAGCCGCTACCCACCACGCCCAGCGAGGTGCGGTAAGCCTGCGCACGCAGCACCAACCCATTGCCAACGGGGGACACCGGCACTTCGTATTCGTTGGCCTTGGGCGTCCAGGGCAGCAACTGGGTGGCAGGGTTGCGCGGAGGCAGGGGGGTACCTGCCAGCACCTGGTTACGGGCATCCATCAACGTAACGGCATAGCGCGCCAGCACTTCGGTAGGAGTGCCATAGCGCAGCAGGCTGTCGATGGAGTACTCGCCCAGCACGACGCCTGCGAACTTACCCTGGTTGTTCAAAGGCACCTGCAATTGCAGCAAGGGCGACGCATCCCCCTTCGCGGCAGCTGGCTGGGCGTAAACCGGTTGCTGCAGGTCACGGGCCAGGCCGTAGGTGTCTGCGGTCTCTCCAGGCTTGAGCAGCTCGCCCGCCACCCGCAACTGCTGGCTGGGCAGCGTGGGCGCCGCATGGCTGGCGCGAATCTTTCGGCGCTCATCAATCCAGGTGATGGCCTGCAGCTCGGGGTATTGGCTGATGAGGGCCTCGGCCCTGTTCACAAATTCCGCACGCTCCAGCTCCTGGTTGGAGATGTCGCGGGCAATGCGCATCAGTTGTTCCTGGCGTTCCAGCAGGCGCAGGCGAACCCGCTGCTGCGCATATTCCACGTCACGGCGAAGGGCTTCTTGCTCGCGCTCGGCCTCCTCCGCGCGCAGATACCAGAACGCGGCCACGATGGCGGCCAGAAACATCATCACCGCAGCCAGGGGTGCCAGGGCGGCAAACCGGTCCTGGCGCGTGGGCGAAAGGCTGCGCCACCACTTGCGCCACCAGCGTGCGGGCGCGGCAATGGCCGATGGCTCGGGGGCTGGTGTGGTCTCTGGGCTTGTCGTTTCCATGACTGAAGTGTAGGGGACGGCCATGCCCTTTTCAGCAGCTGAAATTATGTGCGCTTGCAGCAATTTATCGCAATATGAAACATGCGGGCACCATTTGAAATGAAAGCGAAATGTGCGAAACTACGCCAGAATTTTTGCCAGCTGCAACTCACAGGAGACAAAGCATGTCAGCTCAGCCCGACCCACAGGCCGGCCTCGGTATCGGCACCGACGCGGATCAACAAGAAACCCGCGAATGGATGGATGCCCTGTCCGCCGTCATTGAAAAAGAGGGCCCCGAGCGCGCCCACTCTCTGTTAGAGCAACTGCTGGAACATGCCCGGCAAAGCAGCATCGACCTGCCGTTTTCTGCCAACACCGGCTACGTGAACACCATTGAGCCTGAGCAGGAAGCCCATTGCCCCGGCAACATCGCCATTGAAAAGCGCCTGCGCGCCTATATGCGCTGGAACGCCATGGCCATGGTGGTGCGCGCCAACCGCCTGAACCCTGCGGACGGCGGCGATCTGGGTGGCCACATTGGCTCCTTCGCTTCCGTGGCCAGCATGTTCGGTGCCGGCTTCAACCACTTCTGGCATGCCGCCAGCGAAAACCATGGTGGCGACCTGCTGTACATCCAGGGCCACAGCGCCCCCGGCATCTACGCTCGCGCTTACCTGGAAGGCCGTTTGAGCGAAGAGCAGCTCGACAGCTTCCGCCAGGAAGTGGACGGCAAGGGCCTGTCGAGCTACCCGCACCCCAAGCTGATGCCTGAGTTCTGGCAGTTCCCCACCGTCTCGATGGGCCTGGGCCCGCTGATGGCGATCTACCAGGCCCGCTTCCTCAAGTACCTGCACGCCCGTGGCATTGCCAACACCGAGAACCGCAAGGTCTGGGTGTTCTGCGGCGACGGCGAGATGGACGAACCCGAATCGCTGGGCGCGATTGGCCTGGCCGCGCGTGAGAACCTCGACAACCTCGTGTTCGTCATCAACTGCAACCTGCAGCGCCTGGACGGCCCCGTGCGTGGCAACGGCAAGATCGTGCAAGAACTCGAAGGCGAGTTCCGCGGTGCAGGCTGGAACGTGATCAAGCTGCTGTGGGGCAACGGCTGGGATGAGCTGCTGCGCCGCGACAAGACCGGCAAGCTCAAGCAGCTGATGATGGAAACCCTGGACGGCGACTACCAGGCCATGAAGGCCAACGACGGCGCTTTTGTTCGCAAGAACTTCTTCGGCAAGTACCCCGAGACCGCCAAGCTTGTCGAGCACATGACCGACGAAGAAATCTTCGAGCTGCGCCGTGGTGGCCACGAGCCCGCCAAGGTGTACGCCGCCTTCCACGCTGCCAACGAGCACAAGAACCAGCCCACCGTGCTGCTGGTCAAGACCGTGAAGGGCTACGGCATGGGCAAGGCTGGTGAAGGCAAGAACACCGTGCACCAGACCAAGAAGCTGTCGGACGAGGACATCAAGTACATCCGCGACCGCTTCAATATTCCTATCCCGGACAGCCAGCTGGCCGACATTCCGTACTACAAGCCGGCCGATGACACGCCCGAAATGCAGTACCTGCACGAGCGCCGCAAGGCCCTGGGCGGCTATTTGCCCCAGCGCCGTCCCCAGGCCGATGAGAGCTTCACGGTGCCGTCACTCGACACCTTCAAGGCCATCCTGGAGCCCACAGCGGAAGGCCGTGAAATCTCCACCACCCAGGCTTACGTGCGCTTCCTCACGCAGCTGCTGCGCGACCAGGCCCTGGGCCCCCGCGTGGTGCCCATCCTGGTGGACGAAGCCCGCACCTTCGGCATGGAAGGTCTGTTCCGCCAGATCGGTATCTACAACCCCAAGGGCCAGCTCTACACCCCGGTCGATCGCGACCAGGTGATGTACTACAAGGAAGACAAGGCCGGTCAGATCCTGCAAGAAGGCATCAACGAAGCAGGCGGCATGGCCAGCTGGATTGCTGCGGCCACTTCGTACAGCACGAACAACCGGATCATGATCCCGTTCTACGTGTACTACTCGATGTTCGGCTTCCAGCGCATTGGCGACCTGGCCTGGGCGGCGGGTGACATGCAGGCGCGCGGCTTCCTGCTGGGCGGCACTTCGGGCCGTACCACGCTGAACGGCGAAGGCCTGCAGCACGAAGACGGCCACAGCCACATCCTGGCGAACACCATCCCGAACTGCGTGAGTTACGACCCGACCTTCGCCCACGAAGTCGCGGTGATCATGCACGACGGTTTGAAGCGCATGGTGGAGCGCCAGGAAAACGTCTTCTACTACATCACCTTGCTCAACGAGAACTACGCCATGCCTGGCCTGCTGCCCGGCACGGAAGAGCAGATCATCAAGGGCATGTACCTGTGCAAGCCTGGCGCCGACGGCGACAAGCGCGTGCAGTTGCTGGGCTCGGGCACCATCCTGCGTGAATCGCTGGAAGCCCAGACCCTGCTGGCCGCCGACTGGGGCGTGCAGGCCGACGTGTGGAGCTGCCCAAGCTTCAACGAACTGACCCGTGAAGGCCAGGACGCCGACCGCTGGAACCTGCTGCACCCGCTGGAAACCCCACGCGTGCCGTTCGTTACCCGCCAGCTGGGCAGCCGCAGCGGCCCCGTGGTGGCATCGACCGACTACATGAAGGCCTATGCCGAGCAAATCCGCCCCTTCGTGCCCAAGGGCCGCAGCTACCGCGTGCTGGGCACCGACGGTTTCGGCCGCTCAGACTTCCGCAGCAAGCTGCGCGAGCACTTCGAGGTGAACCGCCACTACATCGTGATCGCCGCCCTGAAGGCGCTGGCCGACGACGGCGTGGTGCACGTGTCCAAGGTGGCAGAAGCCATTGCCAAGTACGGCATCAACGCCGACAAGATCAACCCGCTGTACGCCTAACCCGAGACGGAGACAACAATGGCATTGGTCAACATTCAAATCCCGGACATCGGGGATTTCGACGAAGTCGGCGTCATCGAGTTGCTCGTGAAGGTGGGTGACACCGTCAAGGCCGAGCAGTCGCTGATCACGGTGGAGTCCGACAAGGCCTCCATGGAGATTCCCTCCAGCCACGCTGGCGTGGTCAAGGAACTCAAGGTGGCGCTGGGCGACAAGGTCAAGCAAGGCTCGGTGATTGCCGTGGTGGAAGCCGTTGGCGCCACTGCCGCAGCCCCAGCGGCTGCGCCCGCACCTGCCGCGTCCCCCGCAGCCGCCCCGGCTGCTGCAACGGCCGCCCCTGTGGCCGCCGCACCTGCGCCAGCAGCCGCAGGCCCCGTGGAAGTGCGCGTGCCCGACATTGGCGACTTCAAGAACGTGGCCGTGATCGAGCTGCTGGTCAAGCCCGGCGACACCGTAGCGCTGGAGCAATCACTCTTCACCGTCGAATCCGACAAAGCCTCCATGGAGATTCCTTCGCCCGCCGCTGGCGTGCTCAAGGAACTCAAGGTCAAGATCGGTGACACCGTGAACATTGGCGACCTGGTGGCTGTTCTGGAAGGCGTGGCCAGCGCCGCTGCGCCTGCTGCCACCGCACCTGTTGCAGCAGCCCCTGCGCCCGCATCAACCTCGACTCCAGCTCCCGCCATGGCAGCCGCAGCCCCAGTGGTGGCTACGGCTACGGTGGCAGCCCCCGCCCACCAGCCCGGCTCTGCCACGCTGGGCCTGCCCCACGCCAGCCCCTCGGTGCGCAAGTTCGCCCGTGAGCTGGGCGTACCGCTGGAAGAAGTCAAGGGCAGCGGCCCCAAGGGTCGCATCACCCAGGACGACATCCAGAACTTCACCAAGCAGGTGATGAGCGGCGCCGCGCAAACCAAGGCCCAGGCCGCGAAGGCACCCGCACCGGCAGCCAGTGGTTCTGGCGTGGGTCTGGACCTGCTGCCCTGGCCCAAGGTCGATTTCGCCAAATTCGGCCCGGTGGAGCGCAAGGACCTCTCGCGCATCAAGAAGATCAGCGGCGCCAACCTGCACCGCAACTGGGTCGTCATCCCGCACGTCACCAACCACGACGACGCGGACATCACCGACCTCGAAGCCTTCCGCGTGCAGTTCAACAAAGAGAACGAGAAGAGCGGCGTCAAGGTCACCATGCTCGCCTTCATGATCAAGGCCGCTGTGGCCGCGCTCAAGAAGTTCCCAGAGTTCAACAGCTCGCTCGACGGCGATCAGCTGGTGATGAAGAACTACTTCCACATCGGCTTTGCGGCCGACACGCCCAACGGGCTGGTGGTTCCCGTCATCAAGGATGCCGATCAGAAGGGCATCGTGCAGATCAGCAAGGAAATGGGCGAACTCGCCGCCAAGGCGCGCGAAGGCAAGCTGGCCCCGGCAGACATGCAGGGCGGCTGCTTCTCCATCAGCTCGCTAGGCGGCATCGGTGGCCGCTACTTCACGCCCATCATCAATGCGCCGGAAGTCGCCATCATGGGCGTGTGCAAGAGCAGCATCGAACCCAAGTGGGACGGCAAGCAGTTCGCCCCGCGCCTGATGCTGCCCCTCTCCCTGAGCTGGGACCACCGCGTGATCGACGGCGCCGCCGCCGCGCGCTTCAACGTGTACTTTGCCTCGCTGCTGGCGGACTTCCGCCGCATCGTGATGTAACGCGAGGGCCCGACACATGGCAATCATCGACATCAAAGTGCCCGACATTGGCGATTTCGCCGAAGTCGGTGTGATCGAAGTGCTGGTCAAGCCTGGCGACAGCATTAAGGCCGAGCAGAGCCTGATCACCGTGGAGTCCGACAAGGCCTCCATGGAGATCCCCTCCAGCCATGCTGGTGTGGTGAAGGAACTGAAAGTGAAGCTGGGCGACAAGATCGCCGAAGGCGCTGTGGTGCTGACGCTGGAAGTGCAGGGCGCTGCCGCTGCGGCCCCGGCTGCAGCACCCGCCCCCGCAGCCCCGGCTTCTGAGTCAAAACCGGCTCCAGCGCCCGCTGCACAAGCGCCAGCAGCTCCTAATATTGCAGCAGCCAGCTTCGGCGGTTCTGCGGATCTGGACTGCGACGTGCTCGTGCTGGGCGGCGGCCCTGGCGGCTACTCGGCGGCGTTCCGCGCGGCTGACCTGGGCCTCAAGGTCATTCTGGTAGAGCGCTACGCCACCCTGGGCGGCGTGTGCCTGAATGTGGGTTGCATCCCCTCCAAGGCGCTGCTGCATGTGGCGGCGGTGATGGACGAGGTGTCGCACCTGTCTGCCGCTGGCATCGACTTTGGCGCGCCCAAGGTCAACGTGGACATGTTGCGCGGCCACAAGGAAAAGGTCATCGGCAAGCTCACCGGCGGCCTGGCCGCCATGGCCAAGATGCGCAAGGTGACCGTGGTGCGTGGCTACGGCCACTTTGTGGGAGCCAACCACCTCGAAGTGGAAGAAACCACCGGCACCAGCCAGGACAAGACGGGCACCAAGAAGGTGGTGGCGTTCAAGCGCGCCATCATCGCTGCGGGCAGCCAGGCCGTGCGCCTGCCGTTCATGCCCGAAGACCCACGCGTGGTCGATTCCACCGGCGCGCTGGCGCTGCAGGGTGTTCCGAAGCGCATGCTCATTCTGGGCGGCGGCATCATCGGCCTGGAAATGGGCACGGTGTACAGCACGCTGGGCGCACGCCTCGATGTGGTCGAGATGATGGACGGCCTGATGCAGGGCGCTGACCGCGACCTGGTCAAGGTGTGGCAGAAGATGAACGCCCACCGTTTCGACAACATCATGCTCAACACCAAGACGGTGGCGGCCGAGGCCACACCCGAAGGCATCAAGGTGAGCTTTGCGCCCGCCAAGGATGGCGTGACAGTGCCCGAACCCCAGGTGTACGACCTGGTGCTGCAGGCCGTGGGCCGCACGCCCAACGGCAAGAAGATCGCCGCCGAAAAGGCTGGCGTGGCCGTCACAGACCGTGGCTTCATCAACGTCGACATCCAGATGCGCACCAACGTGCCGCACATCTTCGCCATTGGCGACATCGTGGGCCAGCCCATGCTGGCGCACAAGGCGGTGCATGAGGCGCATGTGGCAGCCGAAGTCATCGCCGGTGAACTGCAGGGCAACAAGGAACTGGCCAGCGCCGCCTTCAACGCCCGCGTGATCCCCAGCGTGGCCTACACCGACCCCGAAGTGGCTTGGGTGGGCCTGACCGAAGACCAGGCCAAGGCCCAGGGCGTCAAGGTCAAGAAGGGCCTGTTCCCCTGGACGGCAAGTGGTCGCGCCATTGCCAACGGGCGCGACGAAGGCTTCACCAAGCTGCTGTTCGACGACAGCCCCGAAGCAGGATCAGGAGACGGCCATGCTGGCCGGGGCCACGGCAAGATC
>ERZ650300.609-NODE-609-length-21944-cov-22.043035_pt1 | contig 21944 bp, 20 predicted proteins | sample MGYA00376236_ERZ650300 | MGnify/ENA primary metagenome ERZ650300 (study PRJEB26733, sample SAMN07839303) | wastewater metagenome | biome: urban; feature: wastewater treatment plant; material: waste water | place: USA: North Carolina | collected 2016-04-28 ...
CAGCGAACGCATGTCCATCCTGTTCAAGCGCCTGCGCATCGTGCGCATGGTGGACGCTCCGCGCAACACGCTGGTGTACCTGACGTATTCCGAAAAGCTGATCGACGGCTCGCCACAAAACAGCGTCACAGCCGTGCCGGTGGACAGGGCCCAGCCCATTCCGGTGCGCAAGTAAGCCGCCGGCTTCACCACCAACGCCCCGCAGCGGCCATCGTTGCGGGGCGTTTTTATTTGAGCATCAAAACGGCCTCTAGCGCTTTATCTATAAGCGCCAGCAGCTATCATTTTTGAAATCTCTCAAGACTGCGCTGCAATCTGTCGCAGGGCCTGCTCAAACACCTCCACCGGCTGCCCGCCGGAGATCAGGTGGCGCTCGTTGACGATGATGGCGGGCACCGAGTGGATGCCGTTTTGCAGATAGAACTGCTCGCGCTCGCGCACCTCGTCGGCGTAGCGGTTGGAGGCCAGCAGCGCACGCGCCTCGGCCGCATCCAGCCCCACTTCGCTCGCCACGCGCACCAGCACTTCGTGGTTGCTCGGGTTTTGCCCGTCGGTGAAATAGGCCTTGAACAGCGCATGTTTCAGCGCCTTCTGCAGGCCCTGCTCCTCGGCCCAGTGCAACAGGCGGTGTGCGTCAAAGGTGTTGTAGATGCGGCTGCGCTTGTCCATGCTGAAGGTGAACCCCAGCTCGGCCCCGCGCGCGGCGATGGCTTCGCGGTTCTTCTGGCTTTGCTCGGGCGTGGCGCCGTACTTTTCCTGCAGGTGCTCGCCAATGTCCTGGCCCTCGGGGCCCATCTGCGGGTTCAGCTCGAAGGGCTGGAAGTGCAAATCCAGCGCGACTTCGCCCTGCAGCCGCTCAGCCGCCTGCTCCAGCGCCTTGAGGCCGATGATGCACCAGGGGCAGGAGACATCGGAGACGAAATCGATCTTGAGCGTGGTGGTCATGTGCGGGCTTTCAGGGTGCAAAACCGCCATCGTAGGCGGCCTTGGCGCTGGCCGCAGCATGGGCGGGGATGACCTTTGTTGCCCGCAGGGCTGCGCACCACCAAAAACCCCACGCCACCAGCCATTGATAGCGCGCCGATCCCCCCGATATGCCACGCTAACGCCCGCGCTCGGCCCGCCACCCGCGCGCACTTCCCTTGAATTGACCGTGGAAAGAGCCCTCCCATGAACCTGCAGCAGCAACAGTCCGTCCTCACCATTGCCATGCTGGCCGCCTTTGCCGATGGCGCCAAAGACGACACCGAGCGCGAGGAGATTCGCCGCATTGCGCAATCGTTGGCAGCCGAGGGCAATATGCCCGACCTGCCCCGCCTGTACCAGGACGTGCTGCTGCGCCGCACCAGCCTGGAATCAGCCGCTGCCGCACTGCAAGACCCCACCCACCGCCAGCTCGCCTACGAAATGGCCGTGTGCGTGTGCGATGTGGATGGCCGCCAGACGCCTACCGAGCGTGAATTCCTGGCCCATCTCAAGCAGACCCTGCAACTGGGCGGTGCAGCCACAGCTGCCTTTGATCAGGAAGAGCAAGCCCTGCTCAACGCGCTGGACGGCGCCACCACACCCACCGCTACCAAACCCGGCTTGCCAGTGCCGGTGCCTGCAGCTGTGCCCAGCGGCCCCTCGGCCGCCGCCGTGCAGCGCGATGCGGAGCTGGACAAATCCATCCTGAACTACGCGCTGCTCAATGGCGCGCTGGAGCTGCTGCCGCAGTCGTGGGCGTCCATGGCCATCATTCCGCTGCAGATCAAGATGGTGCACGCCATTGGCCTGGCCCACGGCGTGGAGCTGGACCGGGGGCACATCAAGGAATTCATCGCCGCAGCCGGGGTGGGCATGGCGTCGCAATACGTCGAGCAGTTTGGCCGCAAGCTGCTGGGTGGCCTGCTGGGCAAGGTGGCGGGCAAAACGCTGGGCAACATCGGCCAGGCCGCCACCGGCATGGCGTTTTCGTTTGCCACCACCTACGCGCTGGGGCAGGTGGCCAAACGCTACTACGCTGGCGGGCGGGTGATGAGCACCGCCATGCTGCGCGAGAGCTTTCAAGACATGCTCGGCCCCGCCAAGCAGTTGCAGACCGAATACCTGCCGCAAATCCGGCAAAAGGCCGCCACGCTGGATGCGGGGCAAATCATGTCGATGGTGCGAGGCGCCTGAGCCCCTCACCCCGAGGCGCGCCTTTGCCCAGAATGCGCAAGCTTCCGCGTTGACTCGCTATTTAATTGATAGCTGGTAGCGCTTACTGCCAAAGCGCCAGGCCCTTATTTGATTCAAAATTGGGGCATCCTTTAGCAAGCCCCGCTCAGCCGCTGCCATGCTCGGGCCGTACTCTCCGGCGCAAGACTCATATGCGCAGCGATGGGCCGCGCTACTGGGCCACGCCACCCGTGCTTTTCCCCGCATTGGACGCTGAAGCGGCATGCCAGAATGCGGCATGCCCGCCCCTTTGGTCACCACACCAACCGTTGCCCATATGACCCTGGAGTCTCCTTCCGACAAGGCCATCACCAGCCTGTACCGGGCGGCCCTGGGGCCGGTGAACACCGAGCGCTACATGCCCGTGTTTGCCCGGCTGGACGCCGTGGGCCGCACGCTGACGAGCTGGCACTGGTCGGCCTGCTTCTTCACACTGGGGTGGATGGTGTTCCGGCGCCTGTGGGGCGCCGCGCTGGTCTATGTGGCGGCCGCAGAGGGTGTCGCACTGCTGGTGTTTGGCGTGGGCCGCCCGCTGCTGCAATGGCCGCAAGCGGTGGAATGGGGCGTGGTGGGCGCCTTTGCCGTGGTGGGCAGCGTCATCCCGGGGCTGTACGCCCACGCCATCTTGCACGCCGACATTCGCAAGCGCGTGACCAGCGCCCTGGCCGCCTCGGCCAACATTCCGCAGGCCTGCGACCTGCTGGCCGCGCAGGCTGTTTCGCGCAAGCGGCTGCATGGCGTGATTGGCGGGCACGCACTCATCGTGGCCGCGGCCTTGCTGGCCTATGTGCTGTTTCCCCAAGGCCTGTTTGACGCGCCCGCAGCGCAGCCCGCTGCCGCGGCACAACAGCCCGCCAGCCGCGCGGCATCCTGGAACCAGCCCGAACCGACGCTGGCCACCGCCAGCCGCACGGCCGTGACCGCCTCAGTGGCGGCATCGCCTGTGTCTGCACAGGCACCGCTGCCTGAGGAAGATGCGCGTGCCACTGCCGTGGCAGCCTCCGCACCCCTACCTGCCGCAGAGTCCTCCTCCAGCGCGTCTGCGCCCGCTGCAGCTCCGGCACCGACCGAGCCAGCCAGTCAGGCCATCGCAACCAACGCGCAGTCGCCCGACACCCCCCGCAGCGCCAAACCAGCGGCAGCGAACAACGAGAAAGCCAAAGCGCCCCCGCCCGCCAGCAAGGCCAGCGCGCCGCCCCCCGCCAAAGCATCTGCCCCTGCGCCCGCCGCGTCCAAAACGGCTTCTGCCACCAAGTCCGCAGAACCTGCACGCCCCAAGCCAACCGCAGCAGCCAAAGCGCCTGCGGAGGACCTTGCGACCGTCGGCTCGGCGCCCGGCTTCTATATCAACGTGGGCTTGTTCGCCGACGAAAGCAATGCGCGCAAGGCGCAGTCTCGGCTGCTGAACGAGGGGCTGCCCGCGTTTCGCCAGACGCTGGATGGCGCCAAGGGCACCCGCGTGCGCGTGCGGGTGGGGCCCTATGCGTCGCGCAGCCAGGCAGAGGCCGCCGCCGCCACAGTCAAAGCGTTGGGACTGGAAGCCGTGGTGTTCCGCAAGTAGCCCTCACGGGAAAACATCGGTTGACAAAACCTCTTTCGTCAATACCGAACCCCACCACAAGGTTACTTTATGTAACCAAAAATAGCGCCCGGTGTTAAATTGATACAACATAGGCGCGGAGCATCCTCTCCACGCCCGGATCAGTCATTGACAGGCAGCCCGTGGAACTTAATCGCGACTTTCAACGCCGCAAGGATTTTTTGTCGTTAACCCCCGAGGATGAGCGCGCGCTGCGCGGATTGCATTCTTTGCTGGGCGATCAAACCCCGGGGTTCGTGGAATCGTTTTACGACCATCTGTTGTCCTTCGGGGAAACGCGCGCGCTCATTCCCGACGAGTCCACACTGAACCGCCTCAAAAAGGCCCAATCCACCTACTTCAAGGCCCTGGTGGCAGGCGTGTATGACCGCCCCTACCTTGAAGACCGCTTGCGTGTCGGCCTGGTACATGCCAAGGTGGGCCTGTCCCCAGGCTGGTACCTGGGAGCTTACAGCCGCTACCTCACTGAACTGCTGCCACGCGTTGCCAAGGGTATGGGGGAAGCGCAGACCGAAGAGCTGATGCACACCTTCCAGGCGCTCATCAAGGTGGTGTTTCTCGATGTAGGGCTGGCCATCGACAGCTACATCGCCCACCGCGACGATCTGATTGCCGACTTGCGCGACTATGGCGCGGCGTTTGCCAACCTGCCCTACGGCACGATGGTGGCCACGTCCGATCTGAAGGTGGTGTTTGCCAACCGGGCGTTTGAAAACCTGTTTGGCTTCTCCCCTAGCAACCTGCGCGGCTGCCCTCTGTCGAATGTGATGGATGTGTCCCATATCTCTGCGCTGATTGATGCCGCCATGCGCCAGCAAAGCGCGCGCGAGACGCTGGAGGTGCGCCCCCACCACAACCCGCTGGCCGTCCCCGTGAGCATCACAGCCCACACACTGCCCAAGACCGAAGCCGGCGACGAGCAGCGCTTGCTGCTGGTGTTTGAAGACCTGCGCGAACAAACACAGCTCACGCGCGAACTGCTCAACGCCCAGGCGGTGGCCAACATCGGCACCTGGCAGACGCATTTCGACGGTGCCATCACCCTCACCCCCCAGGCGGCGCGGCTTTTTGGCTGGCCCATGACCAAGCCGTTCACCTATGCGCAATTTCTGACCTCCATCCACGAGGACGACCGGGTTCGGGTGGATGCCGAATGGAACGCTGGCTTGCGCCTGGGTCGTTTCCGGTTTGAATGCCGGGTGCAGTCGAGCCCCGGCGTGCGCTGGGTGGAAATGCGCGGCGTGATTGAAAAAGGCCGCACGGACCAACCCATTCGCGGTTACGGCACGGTGCTGGACATCACCGACCGCAAGGCCACCGAGCACGCCATGGAGCGCCTGGCGTTTTACGACTCGCTCACCGGCCTGCCCAACCGCACCAACGGCATGATGCTGGCGCAGCAAATGCTCGACCAGGCCCGGCAGGCAGGCGTGGCGGTCGCTGTGCTGTTTGTGGACTTCGACCGCTTCAAGGAAATCAACGACACCCATGGCCACATCGTGGGTGACAACGTGCTCAGCGAGCTGGCGGCCCGGTTTCGCTCGGCCTGCGCCAAGAATGATGTCTTTGCGCGCGTGGGTGGCGATGAATTCATGTGCGCTTACAAGCTCGCACCCGGCGAAGACCCACTGGAGCGGGCAAAGCAATTGCAGCACGCGCTCGGCCTTCCGGTGGTGTTCGACAGCCTGAAGTTTGAGGTAGGCGCCAGCATCGGCGTGGCCCTGTTCCCCGAGCATGGCGACAGCGTGGAAGACCTGCTCAAATATGCCGACATCGCCATGTACGACATCAAGGTGCGCGGGGGCGGCAGCCTGCTCTTTAACGAAGCGCTGGGCCTGAAGCTGGAGAGGCGCATCTCGCTGGGCGCCAAGCTGGCCCATGCACTGGCCCATTCGCAACTACAACTGCACTACCAGCCCAAGGTGCACCTGGCCACCGGCACGCTGTGCGGCGTGGAAGCGCTCTCGCGCTGGTGCGACGAAGAGGGGCAATGGATCAGCCCGGCCGAATTCATTCCGGTGGCGGAAGAGCGCGGGCTGATCAACGAGCTGGGCGACTGGACGCTGACGCAGGCCGCGCGCGACATTCGCTACTGGCAAGAAGCAGGCGCGGCGGTGGTGCCCCGCGTGGCGGTCAACGTGTCTGCAGCGCAGATGATGGACGAAGGCTTTGCGGAGCGCGCACTCCACCTGGTGCGCGCGCAAGGGGTGGAGCCCAGCATGATCGAGCTGGAAATGACCGAATCCGCACTGATGAACGAGCCCGAAAAGGCGCGCCATGCGGCTTCGCGGCTGGTGCAGGCGGGTTTCTGCCTGTCCATCGACGACTTCGGCACCGGATACTCGTCGCTGGGGCGGCTGCAGAGCTTTCCCGTGTTCAAGCTCAAGATCGACATGTCCTTCGTGCGCGACATGGATACCAACGCAGGCAACCGCGCCATCGTCACGGCCGTGATCGGCATGGCCAAAGCGCTGAAGCTGGAGACGGTGGCCGAGGGCGTGGAGACTGCGGCGCAAGCGGCCTTGCTGACGGAGCTGCATTGCGACGAAGCGCAGGGCTACCTTTATTCCAAGGCCCTGCCACCGCAAGTGCTGCTGCAGCGCTGGCTGCAGCAACCCTCCACAGAGACAGCCCCCGGCAGCACACCCAAGGCTTGAACCTGCCCCTGCGCGACCCCAGTGTTGCGCAGGGCACCACCCACGGAGCAATGCTGATGGCGGCCAACGCTTTCATGGCCTATGCTAGCGGGCACTGTTCCCTATCAACGCAACGCACATCGCCATCATGAGCCTCCCTGATCAATCCGTCGTATTCGGCACCGAAGACCTGCTGATGAGCCTGTGCAACTCCGTCACGCGCGTGCTCTCCGTGGCCACACAAAGCCAGGTGCACTATTCCGGCATGGTGCAGCGCATCTCCAAAACCTGCCTCAAGCCCGACATTGGCTGCTTTGTGCTGTTCGATGGCGGCTTCTCGGGCCTGGTCATCATCAACTTCTCTGCCTCCGCCGCGATGGAGCTGTACCAAAGCTACCTGCTGAGCATGGGCATGTCCAAGGAAGACCTGGTGTCTTCGTACACGTCTGATGAAGTCAGCAACGTGATGGGCGAGCTGATGAACCAGGTGGTGGGCGACTTCACCGGCAAGATCCGCCGCGAACTGCAAACCCACATCACCCAGAACCAGCCCAAGATGCTGGTGCTGAACAAGCAGGTGATGCTGAGCGTGGACGCCAACCTCGACAACCCCGAGGCCCGCCGCGTGACCTTCTACACCGGCAACAACAACATCTTCTACCTGGAACTGGCCATCGACCGGACCGAGTTCATCAAGCTCTACGACTTCGAGCCCCAGGAAACCCCCGACCCCGACGCGCTGATGGCCCAGGCCCACCAGCCCGCGCCCGCTGCTGCAGCACCTGCCGCCGCGTCGGACAGCGACACCGACGACCTGCTCAAGTCTCTGGGCATGTAAGGACAGCGGCGACAGCACCTGCCGCACACCTGCAGGCTGCCACACGCGGCCCAACGATCAAGGCACCGGAAACCCCGGTGCTTTTTTCTTGCCTTGACTTCAATATTTCAATTATCATTGAATTATGGAAACCAATGATGTTGTCAAAGCCATGGCGGCGCTGGCCCAGGCCTCGCGCCTGGAGATTTTTCGCGCCCTGGTCGTGGCCGGCACCGAGGGCATGACGCCCTCGGCCCTGAGTGATGCACTGGGTGTGGCGGCCAACACCCTCTCGTTCCACCTGAAGGAACTGACCAACGCCGGCCTGGTGGCGCAAGAGCGTGCAGGCCGCAACCTGATCTACCGCGCCCAGTTCGAGCGCATGAACGCGCTGATGGGCTACCTCACCGAAAACTGCTGCCAGGGCCAGGCCTGCCTGCCCGCGCAGACCACCCACTGCGCCTGCTGAGCCCCCCTTTTTCACCCCGGGAGATCCCCATGAAGCGCTTTCACGTTCACCTGCACGTCAATGATCTGGCCGCCAACATTGCCTTCTATTCGCGCCTGTTTGGCGCTGCCCCCACCCGCGTGGAGGCCGACTACGCCAAATGGATGCTCGAAGACCCACGCGTGAACTTCGCCATCTCCACGCGCGGTGCGCAGGCGGGGCTGGACCACCTGGGCTTTCAGGTGGATGACGCGGCCGAACTGGCGGCGCTGAAGGAACGCGCCACGACCGCCGACATGGCTTTGCTGGACGAGGGCGCCACCACCTGCTGCTACGCCCGCAGCGAAAAGCACTGGATCACCGACCCCCAGGGCGTGGCGTGGGAGCACTTTCACACGCTCGAAAACATTCCTGTGTTCAATGAAGCGGCAGCGGTGCCGCAAGGCGCCTGCTGCACCCCCAAAGCAACCGCTTCACCCCAGGCCACCACACAGGCCGCGTGCTGCGGCCCGTCCAAATCCTCTTCTTCCCATTGCTGCTGACCTGAGGCCCCGAATGACCGAATCCGCCACCCCTCTGAACGTTCTCTTCCTGTGCACCCACAACTCGGCACGCAGCATCCTGGCCGAAGCGCTGCTCAACGCCATGGGCGAAGGGCGCTTCAAGGCCTATTCCGCCGGCAGCAGCCCGCGTGACAACCAGCAGCCCAATCCGCTGGGCCTGCAGGTGCTGCAAAAAGCCGGTATCCCCACCGAAGGGCTGCGCAGCAAAAGCTGGGACGAGTTTGCGGCCCCCGGCGCGCCCCACATGGACCTCATCATCACCGTGTGCGACAACGCCGCGGGCGAGGTGTGCCCCTTCTGGCCCGGCCACCCGGCCACCGCCCACTGGGGGTATGCCGACCCGTCCGAAGGCAATGGCAGCGACGAAGAAAAGCTCGAAGCCTTCCGCAAGACCCTGCACGCCATCCAGCGCCGCCTGTCGCTGCTGATCAGCCTGCCCGACGAAAAGCTGCACCACGCCATGCTGCAAAGCAGCGCGCGCGACCTGGCCAGCCACTGATCCTCCCCCACCCTCTGCTCCGTTTCCCCATGTCCACCCTCACGCCCACCTCCTGCCCACCCGCCGCGTCCGCCACCAAGGGCATGAGCGCGTTCGAGCGCTACCTCACCGTCTGGGTGTTCCTGTGCATCGTGGTGGGCATTGGGCTGGGGCAGTTGTGGCCCGGCGCGTTCCAGGCCATCGGGCGCATGGAAGTCGCCCAGGTCAACCTGCCCGTGGGTGTGCTGATCTGGGTGATGGTCATCCCCATGCTGATGAAGGTGGACTTTGCCGCGCTGGGCGAAGTGCGCCAGCACATGCGCGGCATTGGCGTCACGCTGGTGGTGAACTGGCTGGTCAAGCCGTTTTCGATGGCGTTTCTGGGCTGGCTGTTCATTCGCCAGTGGTTCGCCCCGTGGCTGCCCGCAGACCAGATCGACAGCTACATTGCCGGTCTCATCCTGCTGGCAGCCGCGCCGTGCACAGCCATGGTGTTTGTGTGGAGCCGCCTGACCGGGGGCGACCCGCTGTTCACCCTGTCGCAGGTGGCACTGAACGACAGCATCATGGTGCTGGCCTTCGCACCGCTGGTGGCGTTCTTGCTGGGGGTGTCGGCCATCACCGTGCCCTGGGACACACTGCTTACCTCGGTGGTGCTGTACATCGTGATCCCCGTGGCCATTGCCCAGGCGCTGCGCCGCGCCCTGCTGGCACGCGGCGCAACGGCGCTCGATGCCGCACTGGCACGCATTGGCCCCTGGTCCATCGGCGCGCTGCTGGCCACACTGGTGCTGCTGTTCGCCTTCCAGGGCCAGGCCATCCTCAACCAGCCGCTGGTCATCGCCTTGCTGGCCGTGCCCATCCTCATCCAGGTGTTCTTCAATGCAGGGCTGGCGTACTGGCTCAACCGCGCAGTGGGTGAAAAGCACAGCGTGGCCTGCCCCTCGGCGCTGATTGGTGCATCCAACTTCTTTGAACTGGCCGTGGCCGCCGCCATCAGCCTGTTCGGCTTTCACTCTGGCGCCGCGCTGGCCACGGTGGTGGGGGTGCTGATCGAGGTGCCGGTGATGCTGCTGGTGGTGCACATCGTCAACCGCAGCAAGGGCTGGTACGAGCGCACCGCGTAAGGAAGGCACCGCCCAGAACATCAAAAATGATAGCTGCCAGCGCTTACTAGATAAGCGCTGGAGGCACTTTTGACATCAAACTGCTCCCAGCACCCTTCCCACGCATCACACCGCCCCGTGGGCTTCCACATACAGGGCGTACAGCGAGTGCGAGCTGGCCATGTACAGGCGGTTGCGCTTGGGGCCGCCAAAGCACAGGTTGGCGCAACGCTCGGGCAGGCGGATGTGGGCCAGTGGCTTGCCCTGCGGGTTGAACACCATCACGCCATCCAGGTCTTCGGGCTTGCCCTTGAGCGGGTAGACCTTGCGGCCGCCCTGCTCCACCGGCTCGGCCTGCAGGGCGCCGTTGCTGCCCCAGCCGCACCACAGGGCAGCCGACGCAAGGAGTGGCAGGGCTGGCTCAGCGCACCATGCAGGGCAGCTTGTGGTTGAACTTCCAGCCGGGAATCAGGTACTGCATGGCGATGGCGTCGTCGCGCGCGCCCAGGCCATGCTGCAGATAGAGCTGGTGGGCCTTCTCGACTTCCACCATGTCCAGCTCGATGCCCAGGCCCGGCTTCTGCGGCACCTGCACATGGCCGCCCACGATCTGCAGGGGGTCTTTGGTCAGGCGCTGGCCGTCCTGCCAGATCCAGTGGGTGTCGATGGCCGTGACGCGGCCCGGTGCGGCGGCGCCCACATGGGTGAACATGGCCAGGGACACATCAAAGTGGTTGTTGGAATGCGAGCCCCAGGTCAGGCCCCAGTCGCGGCAGGTCTGCGCCACGCGCACCGAGCCGGCCATGGTCCAGAAATGCGGGTCGGCCAGCGGAATATCCACGCTTTGCAGCGACAGCGCGTGGGTGAACTGCCGCCAGTCGGTGGCAATCATGTTGGTGGCCGTGGGCAGGCCGGTGGCGCGGCGGAACTCGGCCATCACCTCGCGGCCGCTGAACCCTTCTTCTGCACCGCAGGGGTCTTCGGCATAGGCCACCACGCCGCGCATTTTCTGGCCCAGGCGAATGGCGTCTTTGAGCAGCCAGCCGCCGTTGGGGTCGAGCGTGACGCGGGCCTCGGGGAAGCGCTCGTGCAGCGCCACCACGGCTTCCACTTCCTCATCGCCGCGCAGCACGCCGCCTTTGAGCTTGAAATCGTTGAAGCCATAGCGCTCGCGCGCGGCCTCGGCCAGGCGCACGATGGACTCTGCCGTCATGGCCTTTTCGTGGCGCAGGCGGAACCAGTCGTTGCTGGCGCCCGGGTCGGTGGCGTAAGGCAGGTCGGTCTTTTCGCGGTCGCCAATGTAGAAGAGGTAGCCCAGCATCTCCACGGCATCGCGCTGCTGGCCTTCGCCCAGCAATGCGGCCACGGGCACGTTCAGGTGCTGGCCCAGCAAGTCGAGCAAGGCAGATTCCACCGCCGTCACGGCATGGATGGCCGTGCGCAGGTCAAAGGTCTGCAGACCCCGGCCACCGGAATCCCGGTCAGCAAACTGCTGCTGCATGCGCTGCAGCACCCGCTGGTAGGCGCCAATCGGCTGGCCCACCACCAGCTCGCGGGCGTCTTCCAGCGTCTGGCGAATCTTTTCGCCGCCGGGCACCTCGCCCACCCCGGTGTTGCCGGCGCTGTCCTTGAGCACAACCAGATTGCGGGTGAAGAACGGCGCGTGGGCACCGCTCAGGTTCATCAGCATGCTGTCGCGGCCCGCCACGGGAATGGCGCGCAGTTCGGTCACAACGGGGGTGGAAGACGGGGTCATGGTCAGAGAGAGGAGTAGTTAAAAAGAGGGGCTGCTGTCCGTCGCGGCAACCTGCCGCCCACAGGGCCCGTCAGCAGGGCCCCGCAGGCAGGCACATCAATCGGCCTTGATGTTGCGGTCGGCGATCAGCTTCTTCCAGCGGGCGAATTCAGCGGCCTGGTAGGCGGCGAACTGCTCGGGCGTGTTGGCCACGATTTCAAAGCCCAGGTCCAGCAGCTTGGGCTTGACCTGTGCATCGTTCAGCCCGGCCACGATGGCGGCGTGCAGCTTGGCTTTCACATCGGCGGGCAGGCCGCGCGGCGCGGCAAAGGCCTGCCACGAATACACGTTGGCGTCCTTGATGCCACCCTCTTCCAGCGTCTGCACCTGGGGCAGCAGGGGCGAGCGCTTGGCGCTGGTGATGGCCAGCGCCCGGAGCTTGCCCGCCTGGATTTGCGGCATGGCGGTGTTGATGTTCATGAACGAGGCATCGACCTGGCCGCCCAGCAAATCGGTCATCACCGGGCCACCGCCACGGTAGGGCACGTGCACGCCGCTGGTGTTGGTCTGCTGCCAGAACAGCTCGGCCGTGAGGTGGTCGCTGCTGCCGTTGCCCGACGAGGCAAAGGTCATCTTGCCCGGCTGGGCCTTGTGGAAGGCGATCACATCGGCCAGCGACTTGTGGGGCGATGCGGCGGGCACCACCAGCACATTGGGCGCCTGCACCGCCACCGTGAGGTAGTCAAAGTCTTTCAGCGCGTCGTAGGGCACCTTGGCCAGCAGGTGGGGGGCAATCACCAGCGGGCCCAGCGATGTCACCAGCAGGGTGTGCCCGTCAGCCGGCGAGCGCACCACCGCACCCGCGCCGATGGTGCCCGTGGCACCGGCCTTGTTGTCCACGACGAAGGTGCCGCCCACCTTGTCTTGCAGCTTGGGGATGAGGGTGCGGGCAATCAGATCGGTGGAGCCACCGGGGGGAAAGGGCACGACCATGGTCACCGGCTTGTCGGGCCAGGCCAGGGCCGAGGTCATGGTCAACGCAGCAGCCACCGCGCACAACAGCTTCTTCATGTTTGTCTCCTTGGGTTGAATGAGAGCACCGGCATTCGGGCGACCGGCTGGGTGGGTTCAGGGTTGGTTCGCGGAGCCTCAGCCTCTACCAGCACCGCAGGCCTTTCCACTTCAAGCACCCCTGGCGGTGGTCGCATCACTCAAGGTGGTGGCGCCTGGCCTGGGTACCGAAGGGTCTGGCTTGCCGATGACCCGGTAAGTTTTGGTACCGCTACCAAATTCAGACGGGCAAATGGTAGCGGTACCAAAATTGGCCGTCAATGTCGTACAACTCAGGGTATTCCCGAAATTCTGAAAAGTTTTTGAGTGCACTTTTGCCAGCACCACGGGCCCAAGGGCCTGCCACCGCCGGCAAAAAACTCAGGTCGTATCGCGTTCGACGATGGAGAAGTCCACCTGCACCACGGCGGGGTCCACCTCCCGCCCCTCGGCACGGTCCATCAAATACTGGGCTGCCAGCCTGCCGATGTGCGCGCCATTGATTTGCACCGTGCTCAAGGCGGGCAACATGTCGGCCACAAAGGGCACATCGCCAAAACCCATGATCGCCAGCCGCCCGGGCACGGCAATCTGCCGGGCGCGGGCCTCGGTCGCCACCCCCACGGCCAGCAAGTCAGAGCTGCAGAACACGGCATCAGCCTCGGGGCATTCGTGCACCAGTCGGGCCAGGGCGTCACGCCCGCTGCGCAGCGAGCGTTGCGCCCCCACGTTGACCACATGCACCGGGGGCAAGCCCGCCTGCTCGGCGGCCTCGGCAAAGGCAGCGGCGCGCCGCGCAGCCCGCTCGTCTTCAGCGGTGACCAGTGCCAGGCGCTTGCGCCCCTTGGCGACGAAGAACTGCGCCACGGCACGGCCAATATCAAGGTGCGAGAAACCCACCAGCATGTCGATGGGCGTGGGGGTCAGATCCCAGGTTTCCACCACCGGAATGCCCGAGGCCACCAGGCGCGTGCGCCCCTTGCCTGCACCCATGATGCCGGTGAGAAAAATGCCGTCGGGCCGCCGGCCAATGATGGCCTCCAGCAGCAACTCCTCCCGGTCGGCGGAGTAGCCCGACTGCCCGAGCATCAGCTGGTAGCCCGCATCAAACAGGGTGCTGTTGAGCGCCTCGATGGTTTCCATGAAGACCGACATCACCGTGCTGGGCACCACCGCCGCAATCAGCCGGCTGCGCGCTGACGCCAGCCCGCCCGCCATGCGGTTGGGCACATAGCCGGTGCGCTGCACGGCATCGAGCACACGCTGGCGCACCTCGGGCGAGACCTGATCGGGGGTGTTCATCACCCGCGATGCCGTGATGGGCGCCACACCTGCGAGTTTGGCCACATCACGCAGGGTGATCGCACCACTGCTGCGGCGCGAGCGCCTGGGGTTGTCTTTTTCAGTCATCAGTGGTTTAAAATGGTACCGGTACCATACACATCACACAAGCCGGCGCGACCTGGGGAGGGATGCGCGCGAAGTGCCAGATCATAGGAGACAGCATGTCCGATTGCCCCACCGATGAGCCCCTGAAACCGCTCACCATCCGCATGCACGACAGCGACAACGTCGCCATCGTGGCCAACGATGGGGGCCTGCCCGCAGGCACTGCCCTGCCCTCGGGCCTGGTGCTGCGCGACAAGGTGCCGCAGGGCCACAAGGTGGCGCTGGTCGATCTGCCCGCCGGGGGTGCGGTGCTGCGCTACGGCATTCCGATTGGCTATGCCATCAGCGACATTCCGGCAGGCAGCTGGGTGCACGAGCGGCTGCTGTCCATGCCCGAGGCGCGCGAGCTGGACGCCCTGCCCATGGCCACCACGCGCGGCCAGGCCTTGCCCCCGCTGGAGGGCTACACCTTTGAGGGCTACCGCAACGCCGATGGCTCGGTGGGCACTCGCAACATCCTGGCCATTACCCAGACCGTGCAGTGCGTGGCGGGCGTGACCGAATTTGCCGTGCAGCGCATCAAGCAAGAACTGCTGCCCCGCTACCCCAACGTGGACGACGTGGTGGCGCTGGAACATGGCTACGGCTGCGGCGTGGCGATTGACGCGCCAGACGCCATCATCCCCATCCGCACCCTGCGCAACCTGAGCCTGAACCCCAACTTTGGCGGCGAGGTGATGGTGGTGAGCCTGGGCTGCGAAAAGCTGCAGCCCGAGCGATTGCTGCCCCCCGGCTCCATCCCCGTGGTGGACGAACGCAGCAGCACCCAGGGGCTGGATGTGGTGTGCCTGCAGGACGAAGCCCATGTGGGCTTCATGTCGATGGTGGAGTCCATCCTGCGGCAGGCTGAGACGCACCTGCAGCGCCTGAACGCGCGCCGCCGCGAAACCGTGCCTGCTAGCGAACTGGTGGTGGGCGTGCAGTGCGGGGGCAGCGATGCGTTCTCGGGCGTCACCGCCAACCCGGCCGTGGGCTTTTGCACCGACCTGCTGGTGCGGGCCGGGGCCAGCGTGATGTTCTCGGAAACCACCGAAGTGCGTGACGGCATTGCGCAGCTCACGGCCCGCGCCGCCACCCCCGAGCTGGCCGAAGCCATGGTGCGCGAGATGGCCTGGTACGACGCCTACCTGCAGCGCGGCAGCGTGGACCGCAGTGCCAACACCACGCCCGGCAACAAGAAGGGCGGGCTGTCCAACATCGTCGAAAAGGCCATGGGCTCCATCGTCAAGTCCGGCTCCGCTCCTATCGTGGGTGTGCTCTCGCCGGGCGAAAAGCTACAAACCCGGGGCCTGACCTATGCGGCCACCCCCGCCAGCGACTTCATCTGCGGCACCCTGCAACTGGCTGCGGGCATGAACCTGCATGTGTTCACCACCGGCCGCGGCACGCCTTACGGGCTGGCCGAGTGCCCCGTCATCAAGGTGGCTACCCGCACCGACCTGGCCCGCCGCTGGCACGACCTGATGGACGTGAACGCAGGCACCATTGCCGAAGGCAAGGCCACCATTGAAGAGGTGGGCTGGCAGCTCTTTCACCTGATGCTGGACGTGGCCAGCGGCCGCAAGAAGACCTGGGCCGAACACTGGAAGCTGCACAACGCCCTGGTGCTGTTCAACCCGGCGCCGGTGACCTGAGCCGCAGCAGGCCTCTTTCACGCAGCAGCCTGTGAGGGCGGTGCCTGGCAAAGCCAGCACCGCTCTTTTTTTAACAATTCGGCTTGATATTGATCAACTGTCGTTGTTGGGGGTACTCGTACAGTCAACGCTTCATTGCTTCTGTGCGCCACCATGTCCATCGAACTCTATCGCGACAAGAATCATGCTTGCATCATGTTCACCGACCTCATCGAGGAGGATGGGCAGGCGGTGCAGGCCAACCAGTTCCTGATCGTGGACGATGACACCGGGGCCATCATCGACCCCGGTGGCAACCTGGCGTTCAACGAGCTGTTCATGGGGATGACGAAGCATTTCCCGCCCCACAAGCTGTCGTACCTGATCGCCTCCCACGCAGACCCGGACATCATTGCCTCGCTGGATCGGTGGCTCACCAGCACCAAGGCATCGCTGGTCATCTCCCGCGTGTGGGAGCGCTTTGCGCCGCACTTCACCAAAGTGGGCAAGACAGAAAACCGCGTCATCGGCGTGCCCGACAGCGGTGGTCACCTGCCCCTGGGGCGGCATGAACTGGTGCTGTTGCCAGCCCACTTCATGCACTCCGAAGGCAACTTCCATTTCTACGACCCGGTCAGCAAGATCCTGTTCACGGGTGACCTGGGCGTGTCGATGATGTCCGGCGCCGAGGCAAGCCGCCCCGTCACCGATCTGCAGGCCCACATTCCCCGCATGGAAGGCTTCCACCGCCGCTACATGGTGTCCAACAAGATCCTGCGGTTGTGGGTGAACATGGCCCGGCAACTGGACATTGCCATGATCGTGCCGCAGCACGGCGCCCCCATCATGGGCAAGCCAGCCATCCAGGATTTCTTTGCGTGGATCGAAAACCTCAAATGCGGCATCGACCTGTTTGATGACCGTGCCTACCAGGTGCCCACAGCGCACATCGACCCCGTGACGCGCCAGATGCGTCCCGCCTTGCGGCAGGTGGGTTGACACTCTGAGCAGGGCTGCTGGCGGGCGGGCCCTGCTTTCTGGCAACAAGCCGCACGACAAACGAGTTTTGGAGCCCCCTCGAACAAGGGTTCTCACCACATCGCTAAGGACTTGGCCGACAGACCACCGCCGGTGGTCAGCCGTTGTTGGCAAAGACTCAGCCCTGCTTCTTCAAGCGCATTTCCGCCGCCTGCGCATGGGCCTGCAGGCCCTCGCCGTAGGCCAGCTCGGCAGCGATTTTCCCAAGCACCTGGGCACCCGCTTCGCTCACCTCAATGAGGCTGCTGCGTTTCTGGAAGTCGTACACGCCCAGCGGCGAGGAGAAGCGCGCGGTGCCGCTGGTGGGCAGCACGTGGTTGGGGCCTGCGCAGTAGTCGCCCAGGCTTTCGGAGGTGTACGCCCCCAGGAAGATCGCGCCCGCGTGGCGCAGCAGTGGCTCCCAGCGGTGTGGGTCGGTGCTGCTGACCTCCAAGTGCTCGGGCGCGATGCGATTGCTGATCGCGCAGGCTTCTTCCATGTCCTTCGTCAAAATCAGCGCACCCCGGCCGGTAAGGCTCTTGGCGATGATTTCGGCGCGCGGCATGGTGGGCAGCAGGCGGTCGATTTCGCGCTGTACGGCGTCGAGGTAGGCGGCGTCGGGGCACAGCAGGATGGACTGGGCCAGCTCGTCGTGCTCGGCCTGGCTGAAAAGGTCCATCGCCACCCAGTCGGGCGGCGTGGTGCCGTCGGCCAGTACCAGAATTTCGCTGGGGCCCGCAATCATGTCGATGCCCACGGTGCCGAACACGCGCTTCTTGGCGCTGGCCACGTAGGCGTTGCCAGGGCCGGTGATCTTGTCCACCTTGGGCACGGTTTCGGTGCCGTAGGCCAGCGCGGCGACGGCCTGGGCACCGCCGATGGTGAAGGCGCGGGTCACACCGGCCACGTAGGCGGCGGCCAGCACCAGCGCGTTCTTTTCGCCCTTGGGGGTGGGCACGACCATGATGATTTCACCCACACCGGCCACGTGTGCAGGAATGGCGTTCATCAACACGCTGGACGGATACGCCGCCTTGCCACCGGGCACATAAATGCCCACGCGGTCCAGTGGTGTGACCTTCTGGCCCAGCAGGGTGCCATCTTCGTCGCGGTAGCTCCAGCTCTCGCCGGAGGCCTTCTTTTGAGCCACGTGGTAACTGCGCACCCGCGCTGCGGCCGCTTGCAATGCGTCACGCTGCACCGCGGGGATGGCGTCGAAGGCCTCCTTGAGTTCTGCCTGGGTCAGCTCCAGCGCTGCCATGGTGGGCGCGGTAAGGCCGTCGAAGCGGGCGGTGTACTCCAGCACCGCCGCGTCGCCGCGCTTTTGCACATCGGCCAGGATGTCGGCCACGCGCTGCTCGATGGCCGCGTCGGTGTCGGCAGACCAATGCAGGCGGGCTGCAAAATCAGCCTCAAAAGTGGCTGCAGCGGTTGACAGACGAGCGGGAGCAGCTACCAATTTCATAGTGCGTTGCAGTTCAGGTTTCAGTTTTGCTCTGCCGGAATGGCCGAGGCAAAGGCATTGATGATGCGGCGCAGCGGTTCGCGCTTGAGCTTGAGCGCCGCCTGGTTGACCACCAGGAACGAGCTGATGTCCATGATGCGCTCCACCTCCACCAAATGGTTGGCCTTGAGGGTGTTGCCGGTGGAGACCAGATCGACGATGGCGTCGGCCAGGCCGGTGAGCGGGGCCAGCTCCATGCTGCCGTAGAGCTTGACCATGTCCACGTGCACGCCCTTGGTCGCAAAGAATTCGCGGGCGATGGAGGTGTACTTGGTGGCCACCTTCAGGCGCGAGCCCTGTTTGACGGCGCGCTCGTAGTCAAAGTCCTGGCGCACAGCCACGCTCACGCGGCATTTGGCAATGCGCAGATCCAGCGGCTGGTACAGGCCCTGGCTGCCGTGCTCGATCAGGGTGTCCTTGCCCGTCACGCCCAAATCCGCGCCGCCGTATTCCACATAGGTGGGCACATCGGACGCACGCACCAGCACCACGCGCACGTCAGGCTGGTTGGTGGGCAGGATGAGCTTGCGCGACTTTTCGGGGTCTTCCAGCACCTCGATGCCCGCAGCAGCCAGCAGCGGCAGGGTTTCTTCAAAGATGCGGCCCTTGGAAAGCGCCAGGGTGATCGTCATGTCATTTGCTCCGATGTTCTTCGTTTCGCCCCGCGCCTTTGAAACCGGCACACCGCAGGCGAGGGCCGCCGTGCAAGGGCCGCCAAGCCGCGTAAGCGGCGCTTCGCTCGCGTGCACGGGCGTCGTCCCCCTTCCCACGCGCAGCGTGAGAGAAGGGGGAAGCGGCGAAGCCGCTCAGGGGGATGACAATTCATCTCACTCGCTCGATGTCGGCACCGATGCCGCGCAGTTTGGCTTCCATGCAGTCGTAGCCACGGTCCAGGTGGTAGATGCGGTCCACCATGGTTTCGCCATCGGCCACCAGGCCCGCGATGACCAGGCTGGCCGAGGCGCGCAGGTCGGTCGCCATCACCGTGGCGCCGGACAGGCGGGGCACGCCTTCGATCACGGCCACCTTGCCGTCCACCTGGATTTTGGCGCCCAGGCGAACCAGCTCGTTGACGTGCATGAAGCGGTTTTCAAAAATCGTTTCGGTCACCGTGGCCGTGCCCTGGGCAATGCAGTTGAGCGCCATGAACTGCGCCTGCATGTCGGTAGGGAAACCGGGGTATTCGGTGGTGCGAAAGCCCTGGGCCTTGAGCGTGGCGCCGCCAGTGCTTTGCACGCGGACGCCGCCGTCCACCGCCTGCACCTTGGCGCCCGCTTCGCGCAGCTTTTCAATCACAGCGTCGAGGTGGTCGGCACGGCCATGGCGCAGCACCACATCACCGCCGGTGGCGGCCACGGCGCACAGGAAGGTGCCCGCTTCAATGCGGTCGGCCACCACGCGGTGGGTGCAGCCGTGCAGCTTCTCGACGCCCTGGATGCGGATGCGGCTGGTGCCGTGGCCTTCGATCTTCGCGCCCATGGCGATCAGCATCTCGGCCAGGTCCGAAATTTCGGGCTCTTGCGCGGCGTTTTCCAGCACCGTCTCGCCCTCGGCCAGCGCAGCGGCCATCATGAAATTTTCGGTGCCCGTCACAGTGACCATGTCAGTGGTAATGCGGGCGCCCTTCAGCCGCGTCCAGCCTGCGGGCAGCTTGGCGATCATGTAGCCGTGCTCGACCACGATCTCGGCGCCCATGGCGGCCATGCCCTTGATGTGCTGGTCCACCGGGCGCGAACCAATCGCGCAGCCGCCGGGCAGCGACACCGTGGCCTCGCCAAAGCGCGCCAGCAGCGGGCCCAGCGCCAGCACCGAGGCGCGCATGGTTTTGACCAGCTCGTAGGGAGCTTCGGGCCAGTTCAAAGCGCTGGCGTCAATGCGCACCGTGCCGTCGTCAGCCCGCTCGGCCGTCACACCCATGTTGCGGATGAGCTTGAGCATGGTGCTCACGTCCTGCAATTGGGGCACGTTGAGCAGGGTCACGGGCTCGGCCGTGAGCAGTGCGGCGCACAACTCCGGCAAGGCGGCATTTTTGGCACCAGACACCAGCACCTCGCCTTGCAAGGTACGGCCGCCGCGGATCAGGAGTTTGTCCATCTCAAAAAACCAGAATATGAATCAAAAGTGCCTCCAGCGCTTTCGTGTCAAGCGCCAGCAGCTATCAATACAGTAGCAAGCCGAATCAGGCCTGCTGGGTGGCCCACTCGGCGGGCGTGAAGGTCTTCATCGACAACGCATGCACTTCATCGGTCTGCATGCGGTTGCCCAGGGTGGCGTACACGCGGCGCTGGCGCTGCAGGGTGCGCTGGCCCTCGAACTCGGCCGAAACGATGGTGGCGTACCAGTGGCGGCCGTCGCCCTCCAGGGTGATGTGGTCGCAGGCCAGGCCAGCGCTGATGATGTCTTTGAGTTGGTCTGCAGTCATTTCAGTTTCTGATTTTGTAGCCAGTGCGCAGCAGGTGCACGGCCAGTGCGCTTACCGCAAGCCAGGCCAGGCCGACGATGCCCAGGCTGACCCAGGGCGACACATCGCTTTGGCCAAAGAAGCCGTAGCGGAAGCCGTCGATCATGTAGAAAAACGGGTTGAGGTGGCTCACGGTCTGCCAGAACGGCGGCAGCGACTGAATGGAGTAGAACACGCCCGATAGGAAGGTCATGGGCACGATGATGAAGTTCTGGAACGCGGCCATCTGGTCGAACTTGTCGGCCCACAGCCCCGCAATCAAGCCCAGCGTGGCCAGCAGCGCAGCGCCCAGCAGGGCAAACAGCAGGATCCACAGCGGCGCCGCAAACTCCGGCCGTGCAAACGCCAGCGTGACGATGAACACGCCCAGGCCCACCACCAGACCACGCACCACCGACGAGCCCACATAGGCCACGAACCACGCCCAGTGCGACAGCGGCGTGAGCAGCACAAACACCAGGCTGCCCATGATCTTGCTCTGGATGATGCTGGACGAGCTGTTGGCAAACGCGTTTTGCAGCACGCTCATCATCACAAGGCCTGGCACCAGAAACGCGGTGTAGCTGATGCGGTCGTAGACCTTCACATGGTCTTCGAGCACATGGCCGAAGATCAGCAGGTACAGCACGGCGGTGAGCACCGGCGCGGCCACGGTCTGGAAGCTGACCTTCCAGAAGCGCAGCACTTCTTTATAAAAAAGCGTCTGCCAACCCGTCATAGAGCCACCTCGGACAAAGGAATGTTGGAAGCCGAGGTACCCGACATCACCTGCAAGAACACATCTTCCAGGTCGGGCCGGCGGATCTCCATGTCCTGCACATCCACGCCAGCGACGCGCAGCGTAGCCAGGTGGTTTTCAATTTCCGCCGCGTCCTGCGCAGGCAACTGGACGATGCGCCCCGTGACCCGCGCGATGGATGCCAGCGCCGCAGGCAGCACCGCGTCGGTCTTGAACTGCAGCACGCTGCCAGAAGCGGCCTTGAGCAGCTCGGACGTGCGGTTCAGCGCCACCACCTGCCCGGCCTTGAGCATGGCGATGCGGCCGCACAGCGCCTCGGCTTCTTCCAGGTAATGGGTGGTGAGCAGCACCGTGTGCCCTTCCTTGTTCAGGCGGGCGATGAAGTGCCACAGCGTCTGGCGCAGCTCTACGTCCACACCGGCGGTGGGCTCGTCCAGCACGATGATGGGCGGCTTGTGCACCAGCGCCTGGGCGACCAGCACGCGGCGCTTCATGCCGCCCGAGAGCTGGCGCATGTTGGCGTTGGCCT
>ERZ650300.612-NODE-612-length-21876-cov-3.972870_pt1 | contig 21876 bp, 20 predicted proteins | sample MGYA00376236_ERZ650300 | MGnify/ENA primary metagenome ERZ650300 (study PRJEB26733, sample SAMN07839303) | wastewater metagenome | biome: urban; feature: wastewater treatment plant; material: waste water | place: USA: North Carolina | collected 2016-04-28 ...
TTCATATCAATGCGCCTTTTGAAGAACCATTGTATGAAATAGTTTCCGAATTAAAAGTAAAACCAGAAATTATTGATTTTAATACTGAAAGCAAAACGTTCTCTTTAGGAAATTCAACTGTAGAAACTTGGAATAAAGCGACTAAGAAATTAGTTTTAGTAGGAGAGTTGTTTCCAAATTTAGTAGAACAAAGATATTTAGATATTTTAGCAAATGATCCAAGTGTTGTTGTGTTAACCGAAAAAACATCGAATTTACATCACCCAACCTTCATCGACCAAATTGATACGTTGATTACGCCATTTACAGATGAAGATTTCAAAGCGTTTCAACCTGAAATTTTGTTGACTTTTGGTGGAATGGTGGTTTCAAAACGTATAAAAGCATTTTTACGAAAATACAAACCAGCACATCATTGGCATGTAGACGAATTACGTGCGTATGATACTTTTGGAGCACTTACGAATCATTTTGAAACTAAAATCAATACGTTTTTGAGTCAGTTATTGACAGAAAATACGATTGAAAGTACTTATAAATCTAGTATTTCAGCTATTTGGAAAGATAGAGTAGCGAAGCATAAAGAATATACTGCAAAAATTCCGTTTTCAGATTTTAAAGTGTTTGATTTTATTTGCCAAAGCCTGCCAAAAAACAGTCAGTTACAAGTGAGCAATAGTTCGGCGATACGTTACTTACAGTTATTTGATTTAGACAAAAGCATACAAGTTTTTTGCAATCGTGGTACTAGTGGAATTGATGGAAGTACTTCAACCGCCATTGGAGCTGCATTTGCGTCTGATTTACCAACGATTTTGATTACAGGTGATATCAGCTTTTTATACGATAGCAACGCTTTATGGAACAATTACATTCCAAAAAACTTCAAAATCATTTTGTTGAATAACAGCGGTGGTGGTATTTTTAGAATTTTACCCGGACATCAAGAAACGGAAACGTTTAACACCTATTTTGAAACTTCACATCACTTGAACGCTTCACATTTAGCTAAAATGTATGGATTAGATTATTTTGAAGCGAATGATGAAATTACATTACAGCAACAATATTCAGCTTTCCTAAATCAAAATGAAAAACCAAGTATTTTAGAAGTTTTCACACCAGAAAAAGAGAATAATGGGATTTTATTGGAGTTTTTTAGACAGTTGAAGTAATTTTTTTGGTTTAAGAAATCATATAAAAGACTTTTTTGGCGTTACAAGATTTAATTTTACTCTTTTTCCAACTATGATAATTAATTTTTAACTTTTCTGAACGAGAATAGTTGATTTGATAAGTATAGAAATTCATTTGATATTATTGTATTTTCATAAAATTCTCATTATTTACCCAAATTTGTAAGTCTGTAAATGTTTGTTTGCAGGCTTTCTGTTTAATATGATATTGCGTTATATGAGAAAGTTTTTTTTAATTTTTTTATTGAAATAGAATTATGTTTTATCTTATGATTTAAGAGAATTCTATTTACATTCTCGAGCTCATTTAATCTTTTTATTATAATTTTTCTTTATTTCATTTTAATATTTTAAACTTTTTTTCTAAACATGATTTTTATCATATTAAAGGATGTTTTTGTCCTTTAATTTTGACCTATAAAATGATAGTAACGAAACTATTATTGAAACCAATATTTAAAACTAATTTTTTCTACCATGAGTAATTTTATTAAAAAAGTTCTTGTATTATGTGTGGCTTGTGTCGCAAGTATCGCATGTAAACAGAACGGTGACTCAACAACCAACTATGCTGATATCTCTGTTGGTGATGAAATGATTGCAGAATTAACAGCGCCTCCATTCGTACCAAAACCTGTTGGAGATCGTCCTGCTAAAAAATTAATAGTAAACATGGAAATCAAAGAAATCGAAGGTGAGATGGCCGACGGTGTTAAGTATGTCTATTGGACTTTTGGAGGAAGTGTTCCAGGAAGTTTTATTAGAACTAGAGTAGGTGATGAAGTTGAATTTACTTTAAAAAATCACCCGGACAACAAATTACCTCACAACATCGATTTACATGCCGTTACTGGTCCAGGTGGTGGCGCAGCTTCTTCATTAGTAGCGCCGGGACATGAAAAAACTTTTAATTTTAAATGTATTAATCCAGGATTATATGTATACCACTGTGCTACAGCTCCAGTAGGGATGCACATTGCAAACGGAATGTACGGATTAATTTTGGTGGAACCAGAAGGTGGTTTACCTCCAGTTGATAAAGAATACTACGTAATGCAAGGTGATTTTTATACCAAAGGAAAATACGGTGAGCCAGGAATGCAACCTTTCGACATGACAAAAGCTGTGGATGAACATGCAGATTATGTAGTGTTTAATGGTAAAGTTGGAGCTTTAACAGGAGATAAAGCATTAACAGCAAAAGTGGGTGAAACCGTTAGAATTTACATGGGTAACGGTGGACCGAATTTAGTTTCTTCGTTCCACGTTATTGGAGAGATTTTCGACAGAGTTCATATTGAAGGTGGCGATGCTATCAATAAAAATGTTCAAACAACATTAATTCCGGCTGGTGGTTCTGCAATTGTAGAATTCAAAGTGGATGTTCCAGGAACTTTCATTTTGGTAGATCACTCAATATTCAGAGCGTTCAATAAAGGAGCATTAGGAATGTTAAAAGTAGAAGGTGCTGAAAACGCTAAAATTTACTCAGGTACAACACAAGAAGGTATTTATCACCCAGAAGGAGGAACTATTCAAACGATGCCAAAATCAGGTAATGGAAAAGAAGTAGTGGTAAACAAAACATTAGACCAGCAAATAGCCGATGGTAAAAATATTTATGGAAGAACTTGTTTCGCTTGTCACCAATCAGAAGGTCAAGGTATTCCGGGTGCTTTCCCTCCATTAGCAAAATCTGATTTCTTAAACGCAGATCCAAATAGAGCAGTTAATGCAGTTCTTCATGGATTAAGTGGTGAAATTACAGTAAATGGTAAAAAATTCAATTCAGTAATGACTAGTCAAAACCTTACGGATCAAGAAATTTCAGATGTTTTAACTTATGTGTATAACAGTTGGGGTAACAATAAAACCAAAGTAACCCCAGAAATGGTTAAAACACAAAGAGCAAAACCAGCTCCAAAAGCAAAAGATATGCACGAATAATAATCAAATAAATAGAATAAATACAAAATGAAAAAAATAGTATTGAGTGCCATCGCACTTATCGTAACCGGAACTTTAATCAGTTTTAAATTACCAACAACTAAAACATCTGAAGTAGTGGCATTTCAGGATGCAAATAAAGGAAAAGCAATTTACAGTAAAACATGTATCGCATGCCATCAGGCAAACGGACAAGGAATTCCAAATGCATTTCCTCCTTTAGCAAAATCTGATTACTTAAATAAAGATGTAAACAGAGCCATTAAAGTGGTACTAAACGGATTAAGCGGACCTGTTACTGTAAATGGTAAAAAATTCAATAGTGCTATGACTAGTCAAGGATTAAGCGACCAACAAGTAGCGGATGTACTGACTTATGTTTACAGCAGTTGGGGAAATAACAATACAAAAGTTACTCCTGCTATGGTAAAAGCACAAAGAGGTAAAAAATAAGTATAAACAATAAACAAACTGAAGAATGGAAGCTCAATTTATAAAACGATTTCACTACTGCCTAATTTTATTATCTTGGGTTTCCATTTCTTTTTCTCAGGTGCCCGAAGATATGGTAACCATTGGAGCAGGGAGTTACGTTCCGTTATATGGAACAACAGATAAGAAACCAGTGTTCATTAAATCCTTTTTGTTAGATGTATATCCGGTTACGAATCAACAATATTTAGAATTTTTGAAAAAAAATCCGAATTACAGAAAATCAAAAATCAAACGCCTTTTTGCCAATACAACTTATTTATCAGAATGGAGTGGTGATTTAAGTTTTGGGCAATTAAATGCAACTGCACCTGTAACTAATGTCTCTTGGTTTACAGCTAAAGAATATTGTGAATGTCAAGGTAAAAGATTAGCTACTTTAGACGAATGGGAATATGTAGCCATGGCAGATGAAAAAAGAAAAGACGCTCGTTCAAGAGAAGAATTCAATAAATACATCTTGAGTTGGTACGAAAAAAACAAAACCTACAACAATTCCGTAGGTAAAACATTTAAAAATTATTGGGGTGTTTACGATATGCACGGATTGGTTTGGGAATGGACTTTCGATTTCAATAGCATTTTTTTATCAGGAGAATCTAGAAAAGATAAAGACACTGATAAAGATTTGTTCTGTGGAAGTGGTTCAGTCAACGCTACCGATTTAATGAATTATGCCGCTTTTATGCGATATGCTTTCAGAGCAAGTATAAAAGCAAACTACACAACAAAGAATTTAGGTTTCCGATGTGCCAAAGACATCGCTAATTAAGTTTTTAATTAAAAAAATTGAGTTATGAAAAAGATAATTTTATTCGTAATTGCTTCCCTTTTATTAATCGGATGTAATGCAAAAGAGGAAAAACAAGACATAAAAGATAAACCCATAACCGATTTATCAATTTACAACTTACCTGAAAAATGGACCAATCAAGATGGAAAAGATATTGAACTAAAAGAATTGAGAGGAAAAGTTCTTGTTATGGTGATGATTTATACTTCTTGCAAAGCTGCTTGTCCAAGATTAGTTGCTGATATGCGAAATATTGAAGCTAAAATCCCAGAAGAATACAAAGACAAAGTCCAATTGGTTTTAGTAAGTATTGATCCAACTGTTGATACTCCAAAACGATTAAAAGATTTCTCTATCGAAAATAAAATGACAGGAAATCAATGGGTTTTCTTGCGTTCAAATGAAGAAAATACCAGAGAATTCGCAGCAGTTCTAGCCGTAAATTATAAAAAAATATCTCCGATAGATTTCTCACATTCCAATATAATCAGTGTATTTAATGCGGAAGGGGAATTAACATTCCAGCAAGAAGGATTAGGAGTTAGTTACGATAAAACGGTTTCAAAAATCAAAGAAGAAGCGGCTAAAATAGAGTAGTGGCTTCCCAATAAAAAATCCAATACAACATGAAACTTCAAAATAAAATGTTAGTTGCAGTTGCCTTTGCAATTTCAACTGTAGGTTCTTTTGCCCAAGAGTTAGAAGTCAACCTACAACTACGACCACGATTTGAATACCGAAATGGTTTCAAAGAATTAATGAAAGACGATTTTTATCCCACTTCGTTTGTTTCTCAACGCTCAAGAATGAATTTTTTCTACAAGCAAGAAAAGTTCAAAGCTAATGTATCGTTTCAAAACGTTAGAGTTTGGGGCGATGTGGCTACAACTTCTCCATCGGATAAAAACGGAGTAGCTCTATTCGAATCTTGGATTTCGTATGATTTCAATACGAATTGGACAGCAAAATTCGGACGACAAGTGCTTTCGTATGATAATCAAAGAATTATGGGCGGAATCGATTGGTTGCAACAAGGTCAAAGTCACGATGCCGTTTTGGTTACCAATAAGAAGAATAATTATCAATTGGATTTCGGAGCAGCATTAAATAATAACAATGAAGCCCTTTATGAATCTGCTTATGTGACGAACTATAAAAACATGCAGTTTATTTGGTTTAACAAAAAATTTTCAAAACTAAGTTTGAGCTTTTTAGCATTGAATAATGGTTATCAATATGAAAATTTGGTAGAAAATAAATTTCAAGTTGCCTATTTGCAAACCATCGGAACTTATGGAAAATGGGATGCTTCTAAATTTTATGGTGATTTCGGTTTGTACGCTCAAACTGGTGAAGCTGCCATCACTAATGATAAAGTAGATGTTGGTGCGTATTATGCGGGATTTAATTTGGGATATAAATTCACCAATCCTTTCAAAGCCGAATTAGGTTTCGAATATTTATCGGGAAAAGATCAAAATGATACCGATACTAAGGTAAAATCGTTCACACCTTTATTTGGAACCAATCACGGATTTAATGGTTTAATGGATTATTTCTATGTTGGAAATCATAAGAATTCGGTTGGATTGCAAGATTTTTATACCAAATTCATTTACGACAAAAACAAATGGCAAGTAACGTTAGCACCTCACTTATTTTACAGCGCTGCATCGGTTTACAACATGGCTACTTTAGAAGAACAAGATAGTTATTTAGGTACAGAAATCGATTTAACAGCAACTTACAAAATGGACAAAAACTTTGTAATTTCTGGAGGTGTTTCTAAAATGTTTGCCAGCGACACTTTGGAAATTTTAAAAGGAGGAAATAATTCAAATGATAACAATTGGGCTTGGGTAATGATTTCATTTAATCCTCAATTGTTTACTTACAAAAAATAGATTAATTATAAATGGGGTTATTATTAATTAAAAAAGGACTGCTAATTATTTTAGCAGTCCTTTTACTTTAAAAAGAGTCGCTCTGTTTGCCAAAACGACTCCGTTTAAAGAACCTAATTAACTAATAAAACTTATCTTGTAAAACAATGGCACTTGGAAACAAAATATTATTTTCTAAATGAATGTGCGCATGTAAATCCGCTTCAAATTCTTGTAACATTTGATAAGTTACTTTGTAAGTGTTGCAAGCATCAGCTGGCGGTGTATAATTGTTTGATAATTCTACAATTTTTTCAAATCGTTCACCTTCATTTTCATGTTCTTCCATCATCATCGCAATTGGATTAGCAACAGAACCAAATCCAGGATTGTTGATAGGTGTGTTATTTCGATTAGCCTCTACCATTTTTTTAACGAATGGAAATAGAATTAATTCTTCTTTTTTCATGTGTTGCGTTAATTCGTCGGCGCTTCTTTTGAATAATTTTTTAATTTCAAAAAGTTCTGGATGTTGAGCACCATGTACTTGTTCCAACTTAAGTAAAAACGATAGCAATTGCGGAATTTTTTCTTCCACATAACGATGGTGTTTTTTCTCAATATAATCAATCAACAAATCCAATTCCCAAGATTTAAAATCGATTCCTTGATTGTTGTTGTTTGCCGTAACACGTTCTAATTCGTCTAAAAGCGCATATTTATCAATGCCTTTTTTTGCACATACTTCATCGATTGTTCGGTTTCCTTTACAACAAAAATCGATACCTAGTTGACTGAAAACACCTGCAGTTCTATAATCATCTGCTACTATGTTTCCCACTGTTTTGTTTGAATCTATTACCATAATACTGTATTGTTTAAATAAAAGACAAATTTATCCTTAATTTAATTTTCATAGTATGATTTGAATCATAACGCATGTTTTTTTTTGGTAGTTATTTTGTATTTAATTAAAGGATAAAAACATCCTTTATAATTTCTAACTAATATCTAAAATATGTTATCAAAATCACAAGCACGAGCATTTTTTTTAGGAGGAACCGTAGTAACCTTTTTGGTCTTTATTGGCTTAACTATTTACTCGTTCATGCCTAAAAATGATCAAACTTATCATGATAAGATTGATGCAAAAGTTATTCGAGGAAAGGAAATCTGGGAATCGAATAATTGTATGGGTTGTCATACCATACTTGGGGAAGGAGGCTACTATGCACCTGAACTTACCAAAGTAATCGAAAGAAGAGGAGAAGGTTACGTCAAAGCCGTTTTACAATCGCCAGTTCCTTGGGGACCAAAAGGCAGAAAAATGGTAAAATACGAAATGAACGATGCCGATGCCGAAGCTGTAATTGCCTATTTCAAATGGATTGGAAACATTGATTTGAATGGTTTTGATCGCGTGGTTTCCCCTTTAGCTAAAGAAGAATAATCCAAAATTTAGAAGATATGAAATATAAATCACAAAAAGTAGCGTATTGGTTCTTTGGATTATGCATGTTATTATTTGCATTACAAATTATCTATGGTTTTATTATGGGCTTTGCCCGAATTGGAATGGATGGTCTTCACGATTTTATTCCGTTCAATACAGCAAGAGCTGTTCACACGAATTTATTAGTAGTTTGGTTATTAACTGGTTTCATGGGAGCCGCTTATTATATCATTCCTGAAGAAGCACAAAGAGAATTAGTCAATGTAAAATTGGCTTATGTTCAGTTGATTTCCTTAGCAGTTGTTGGCGTTTTAGCAATCGTTGGGTATCACTTTAATATTTGGGAAGGACGAAAATTCCTTGAAATTCCAAGAGAATTAGACTTTTTAGTAGTGGTAAACGTATTATTATTCTTAGGATTAATCCTAACCACTTTATACAAAGCGGAAAGACGAACAACAACTTCATTAGTTTTAACAATGGGATTGGTTTTTGCCGCTTTATTATACTTACCAGGTATGATTTGGTTCGATAGTCAAGTTACGGATTCATTCTTCCGTTGGTGGGTAGTGCATTTATGGGTTGAAGGAGTATGGGAACTAATCATGGGAGGTATTTTATCATACTTATTAATCAAACTTACAGGTGTTGACCGAGAAGTTATCGAGAAATGGTTATATGTAATTGTTGGTTTGACATTCCTTTCAGGTTTATTAGGAACAGGTCACCATTACTACTACATCGGAGTAAATAAAATTTGGTTAATCGTAGGTGGAATTTTCTCAGCATTAGAACCATTAGCATTCTTAGCAATGGCATTATTCGCAGTGTACATGTATCGAAAAGGAGAAAAATCTCATCCAAACAAAATTGCGTTATTCTGGACTATCGGAGCTTCTATTGTATCTTTCATTGGAGCTGGATTGTTAGGATTTGCTCACACTTTACCACAAACAAACATTTACACACACGGAACTTTAGTAACAGCAATGCACGGTCATTACGCATTCTGGGGTGCTTACGCGATGATTGTTTTAGCGATTATTAGCTATGCTTTACCAAACATTACTGGAAGAAAGTTATACGACAGCACAAGAGGTCACATGGCGTTTTGGTTGTCAAATATCGGAATGTTAGGAATGACTGTAGCTTTCGGTGTAGCAGGTGTTGCCCAAGTGTACATGGAACGTAAAATGAAAATGGATTTCATGGATGTTCAAAACGAAATCAGTATTCACTTTGTTGTATTGTTGCTTTGTGCCACATTATTTACAACCGGAATTACCTTATACATTTTAGAGTTTATCAAATACGGTAAACCCACAGATGAAGCTCTTGTAAAAGAATAGTTATTAGTTTTTGGTTAGAATTTTAAATTAATAGCAACCGAGACCAATTGCCCAGAGTTGTCGCTGCCCGCTTTTGGTTTCGGTTTTTTCAAAAATAAATTGCCATGATAGTAGCAGAAAAAACCATATTTTATAAAGCAGTAGGTTCTGAAATTGAAATTTTCAATCAAATCAACCAATTGCGATTGCCTTTATTATTGAAAGGTCCAACAGGTTCTGGAAAGTCCCGTTTTATCGAATATATGGCGAATGAAGTTAACAAAACATTAGTCACCGTAAGTTGTCACGAAGAAACTTCAGCAACCGATTTAATTGGACGTTTCATCATCAAAGGAGCCGAAACCATTTGGATTGACGGACCTTTATCCATAGCAGTAAAAAACGGATATATTTTATATTTAGATGAGGTTGCCGAAGCGCGTCCTGATGTCATCGTAGCCATTCATTCCTTAACCGATCATAGAAGAGAACTTTTCATTGATAAATTAGGAGAAACCATCAAAGCACATCCCGATTTTCTTTTGGTAGCTTCGTTTAATCCAGGATATCAAAAAGGATTCAAAGAATTGAAACCTTCTACTCGTCAACGATTTGTAGCACTTTCCTTCGATTATCCAAATCCAAAAATAGAAGCCGAAATTTTAATTAATGAAACCGGAATTCAAGCCGATATTGCTCAAAAGTTAGTCGCAATCGGAACAAAAATTAGAAATCTTACCGAATTAGGCCTAACCGAAACTGTTTCCACTCGATTATTAGTGGACGCCGCGAAACTTATCAATAATGGATTACCAAAACGATTAGCCGTTCACGTTGCCGTTGTAGAACCTTTAACAGACGAGCAAGAAACCATTCAAGCTTTAAACGATTTGTGCGATTTAATGATTTAAAGATTTGAGATATGGGCTTAGAATTAGACGAAATTATCTATAAAAAAGTACTCAAGTACTTTAAAAATAAACGACTCAATGATGCCGAAATTCTGAGCCGTCAAATCAATTTGTCTGACATCAAACCGCGATTGACTCTTTTTGCTAGAGCAATTTGTGGTGCACCAATCGATATTTTTCCAGCCGAACGCGAAGGCGGTTACAAAAACAAAAACTTCTTTCTTCCCATAAATTGTTCGCTTTTCCCAACAAAAGAGGAAAATCTGAAATTCTATTTTTTCAGAACAGTGTATTTGAGTATTCAGAAACAACTGAATTTGAATTGGGATAACCAAGATAATTCACCAGAACTTTCTTTGGAAAAAGCCTTTGAAACAGCACCATTAGTTATTGGAAAAATGTTTGAAAATTATCTATCCATGCAAGAGTTTTATTATGATGCGGTACCAAAATTACCCGTTAATAAAAAAGACCAATCCATTGATTATTCTTGGTTGTACGGAAAATGGATGAAAAACACACCCGAAATTGAATCCGAAAATGTATTGCAAAATTTCGATGACAATACTAAGAAAATAAAAAACAATGTCGTAGCCGAAACTACGCTTCATGCGAAAGCTGTTGAAGAAATTGAATCACTTACTATCGACAAAAAACAACAAGAAGATTATGTGTTAATGCACAGTTTCGAGAAAATTGAAACTGCAGAAGAATTCAACGGAAATTGGCGCGATTTTGATGGAAAAGATGATTTAAAAGACCATCAAGAAGCTTTGGAAGAAATGAACATGCGATTCACCGTGCGCGTGGATGATATGGTGCATTCTGTATATCAAGCGGATTTTGTTGAAAATACTTCCATTGCCGAAAGTGCTGAGGTCGATGAAAAAGGGTTTCATCTAAAATATGACGAGTGGGATTTCAAAAAACGAAATTACTTGACTGATTTCTGTAAAGTGTATCCAAAAACCCAACTCAAAACTCACGCGACCTATTATAAAAATACGATGGCGAAGTACAAAACCACTTTAAATGGTTTACGAAAAATGCTTACCAGCGTGAATAATAAAATGCAACAACAACGAAGACAATTACAAGGTGACGCTTTCGATTTAGACGCGTTAACCGATTTATATACCGACATTCATTCTGGAAAATCGCCAGACGAACGCATTTATTTATCCCAAAGAAAGAAAAACAAAGATCTTGCGATTTTAGTTTTGTTAGACATTAGTCTTTCAAGTGATGGTTATGCTGCAGGAAATCGCGTGATTGATGTAGAAAAAGAAGTTTCCATCTTATTTGGAGAAATTCTGCATGAGTTCGACATCGATTTTGCGATTGACGGATTTTATTCCAAAACCAGAAATTTCACGACTTATCTCACTTTGAAAGATTTCAACGAAAGTTGGAACAAAGCCAAACATAAAATCGGAGCCGTTGAACCTAATGGTTATACTCGAATTGGTCCCGCTTTACGTCACGCTGGCGCACGAATGGATCAATTGGATGCCAAAAACAAATGGATTATCGTGCTTTCCGATGGAAAACCAAATGATTACGATAAATACGAAGGACAACACGGAATTCAAGACATCAAACAAGCGTTGCGAGAACTGAACGAACGAAAAATCAATTCGTATGCTTTAGCTATCGAAGCGCAAGCCAAATATTATTTACCGCAAATGTTCGGTCAAAATCATTATCAAATATTAACGTCTCCTGAAGCTTTACTAAAATCATTGGTAAAACTTTATGAGAAAATCAAACATCAATAAAATGGCAACATCAGAAACTCATACAAACGTGATTGAAGGACATCCCATTCATACTTATTTCGTAGAGACCGATTTGATTCATCAATTATTGGAAGAATTAAATGCCATTAATCCAAAAGAAGAATTTCAGAAATTTTACAATGTATTCAATCATTTAGCAACCGTTGAACGACGTTTTGAAAGAAAAGAAAATCAATTATTTCCGTTTTTAGAACAAAAAGGTTGGACAGGACCATCTCGAAATATGTGGTCGTTTCACGATACGATTAGAGAAATGTTTCGCATTGTTAGAAAAAATTTAGAAGAACAAGATTTTACTTCAGCCAAACACAATACCAATTTAATTTCTCAAAATTTATATCGATTACTAGAAGTAGAAGAAAACGTGTTGTTTCCAAATGCTTTAGAAATGCTATCCGATGAAGATTGGATTAAAATGCGAAAAGGAGAAGACGAAATTGGTTGGATGTTATCAGAAGCTCCACCAAAATTCCCAAAAGAATCTGAATACATTCATCCTTCTCAAGATACAGAACGCAGAACCGATGTGGTTTTCAACGAAAATGCAGCGCATTATGATGAAGGTTTCATGACAATTGAACAAGTAAACTTACTTTTCAAAACGTTACCCATCGATTTAACTTATGTAGATGAAAATGATAAAGTAATTTTCTACAATCGTGGTGAAGAACGTGTTTTCCCAAGAAGTGCTGGAATTATTGGTAGGGAAGTTCGTTTTTGTCATCCGCCTAAAAGTGTGGATACCGTTTTGCAAATTTTAGAAGCGTTTAGAAAAGGCGAACAAAACGAAGCTTCTTTCTGGATTAACTACAGAGAACGCCTGATTTACATTCGCTATTTTGCAGTTCGTGATGCTCAAAAACATTATAAAGGCGTAATCGAAATGTCACAAGATATTACAGATATCAAGCAAATTAACGGTGAAAAACGATTGTTAGAATGGAAATAAAAGCAAAATCAATATATTATCCGCCAGGAGGCATTTTAATTTGGATTATCATTTATTTGGAACTCATCACTTTCGGAATGGCGATTTTAGCCTTAGCCTATTACGGTTCGGAAGAGCGTGAATTATTTCACAACAGTAGTTTAAAACTGAATAAAACAATTGGAACAATAAACACTATTTTGTTGTTAACTAGCGGATTTTTTGTAGCCAAAGGAATCCATTTTTTTAAAGCCGCTAACATCAAAAAGACGTTGTTTTATTTCAATTGTGCAATGCTTGGAGGTTTTGGATTTTTAGTTTTAAAATCATTCGAATATTACGAAAAATTAGAAGCCGGATTGCATATGGATTACAATTCGTTTTTTAGATTTTATTGGTTATTAACGGGTTTTCATTTTATACATGTTTTGGTGGGATTGGTAATCTTATTAGTAATTACATTTTCCATCAGAAAAAAACAAACCGAAGCATCCTTTGAAGACATCGAAGCTAGTGCCAGTTTTTGGCACATGTGCGATTTAATTTGGTTGCTTTTATTTCCAGTTCTTTATTTACTTTTTTAAATGTAAGATTATGAAAGAAACTATTTCTTCTACGTTTATTTTGTTGTTAGCACTGACTGTAATTGCTGCTTTTTTAGCATTAAATGTAAGTGCAGAAATTATGGCAACAACGGTTGTTACTTTAGCTTTAATTAAGTTTTGGTTAGTAGCTTTTCAGTTTATGGAATTAAAAAAGGCACATGCTTTTTGGAAATATTTGATATTAGGTTTTGGTGGTTTAATGGGAATTATTTTAGTGATTTTACTTTAAATTCTTCCAATTTTCAAAGCATGATAATAATCATATATTAATCTGAAGGATTGTATTTTATTTGTCACTATTTATTTTGTTAAGAGATAAATGGAATGCAGAAATTAACAAAGAAAACAATATGACTTTACAAAAAAATACACATACTTTTCACATTCCTGTTATGGGATTGGCTTTCACAATTGATAGTCCAGTACGAGTGGCACAATATGGGATTGATTCTGTAATCTCTATCATGGATGATGATTTGATTGAAAAAATGACCGCTTTTTATGCCGAAAAATTCAAGCAACCGTATGAAGAAATTTCGCAAAAAGTAGAAGATTTTAGAGCTAAAAGAATTACCAATTATTTGAATTTACTCGATACAGTTGTCACTCAAAAGTTCGAAAGTTTCAAATCGGAATTGATTGAAAAAAGAACGCAATTAGAAGATTTTATCGCCATTTTGCCAACAACTTCCGAATTAAAAATCAAATTAGAGCATTTAATTGATTCAGGAAAAAACAATATGATGGAATTGAAAGCAATCTTGGACCATCATTTTGCACCAGGTAGTATCGATGTCAATATCATGACAAAAATTGATAAAGATAATTTTAGTGATGATGAACAATTACCTGTAATGTACAACGATGCGCATGCTGCTTTGAGAGGTTTTGTAAACAGTACCACAAATTCATCGGTAGTTTTTTCTGCTGGAATGAATCCAAGATTGTACAGTTACATGGAAACTTTCGATGCTTTTTATCCCAATGCAAACGGACAATTTCAGAAGAAAATTATTCTAAAAGTAAGTGATTTCCGTTCGGCGATGATTCAAGGAAATTTTCTAGCTAAAAAAGGACTTTGGGTTTCCGAATATCGAATCGAGTCAGGTTTAAACTGTGGCGGTCATGCATTCGCAACAGATGGATTTTTATTAGGTCCAATTTTAGAAGAATTCAAAAATAAAAAAGATGAATTGATTCAATCAGCCTATTCACTATTTACAAATGCTTTAGCATCAAAAAATAAAATAGTTCCAAACGAACCTCCTGTTTTAAAAATCACAGTGCAAGGTGGAGTAGGAACAGCAGAAGAACATCAGTTTTTATTAGACCATTATCAAGTGGATGCTGTGGGTTGGGGTTCACCGTTTCTTTTGGTTCCAGAAGCTACTTCAGTTGATGCGGAAACTAGAAAATTATTAGCCGATGCCAAAGAAAAAGATTTGTATTTGAGTAATATTTCACCGCTTGGAGTTCCGTTCAACACAATTAAAGGAATGACGAATGATTTCTTTAAAAGCCAACGCATCGCTTCAAGAAAAGCAGGAAGTTCTTGCCCAAAGAAATATTTAGCATTAAGCAAAGAATACAAAAAAGAAGGTACTTGTACTGCATCTAAAAAACATCAAGACAAGAAATTGGAAGAGTTAGAAGTAAAACGCAATAGCATTTCGTTCGAAGCTTATACAAAAGAATACAATTCAATCACAGAAAAATCATGTTTGTGCGTGGGATTAGCAAATGCAAGTCATATCGAACTAGGAATTCCAATCAAAGGTCAAGCACAAGGTGTTGTTGTTTGTCCAGGTCCAAACATGGCTTATTTTTCTAGAGAATTTTCATTGAAAGAGATGATTCAACACATTTACGGCAAAAAAGAAATCGAAAATCACACCGATAGACCTAATATGTTTGTAAAAGAATTAGGCTTGTATGTTTCGTATTTGTTAAATCAAATAAATGAAGTTTTCGAAATTACGCCACAGCAAATCAAAAAATGGGAAACTTTTAAAACGAATCTTTTAAATGGAATTGATTATTACAAATCTATTTTTCAAGAAAAGAATTCCAAAATTCAAAACGATATTTTACAATTGGAATTACAATTAAACAAATTAGAATTTAATACAATTTCTGTCTAAAAGATAATTACTTAATAATGAGGGTTATTTAATTTTTATAAGTAGGTTTTTGCAAAAGGCTGTTTTCATTTTTTGGAAACAGCCTTTTTTTGTTCAACAATTGTTAATAATAAAGATAAAAATATTCTTTTTTATGATTGTAATCATACTTTTAAAGCGTTCAATTTCAGAAATTTGTAGTAATAATTTTAATATTAAAATATCATGAACAAATCAATTTTACTTGTTTTATCTCTTGCTTTAGCTATAGCATGTGGTAAAAAAGAAGCATCTGCTGAAGACAATTATCAGCCAGGTGGAGGTGAAGCAACAACAGAAGCTGCTGATCCAGCATCGTATGATCCAAAACGTGGTGAAGGAAAATTTGACACAGTTGAATTGGGAGCTACTTTAGACCAAGCTTTAGCAAAAAAAGGAGAAGAAGTAGCGGGTGTAAAATGTGCATCATGTCACAAAACAACAGATGAAAAATTAGTTGGACCAGGTTGGAAAGGGGTTACAGAAAGAAGAAAACCAGAATGGATTATGAATTTTATTACTAATCCAGATCCTATGATTGACAAAGACCCAGAAGTGCAAGCACAACTTGAGATTTGTTTGGTACGTATGCCTAATCAAGGTGTTTCTGATGATGAAGCCAGAGGAATTTTGGAATACATGCGTAAAAATGACGGAGTGAAATAAACGGAAATGGATATTGAGTTGAGTGAAAGCGACTCAATTTCTCAATTTTTAATTACATATATCATGAAAAATAAATTTGTACAAGCAATTTTAGTAATTGCATTAGGAAGTGCTTTGGTTACTTCGTGTAAACCAAAAAATTCAGGGGATGCCGTGAGTGGTGATGCTGCTCAACGTGTTTATGTAGCTCCAGGTAAATACGATGAATTTTATAATTTCGTATCTGGTGGTTTTAGTGGTCAAATGAGTGTTTATGGACTTCCAAGCGGTAGAATGATGAAAGTTGTTCCTATCTTCTCGGTAGATCCTGAAAGTGGATGGGGTTTTAGTGAAGAAACAAAACCAATGTTAAACACTTCAGAAGGTTTTATTCCTTGGGATGATCAACATCACTTAGAGTTATCTCAAACTAACGGAGAAGTTGATGGTAGATGGATATTTGCTAATGCAAACAACACACCACGTATCGCAAGAGTTGATTTAAAACGTTTTAAAACTTCAGAAATTATTGAGTTACCAAACTCTGCTGGTAACCACTCTTCACCTTTTATTACTGAAAATACAGAATATGTAGTTGCTGGAACACGTTTTGGTGTACCTGGAGATTACGATAAAGGAGATGTGCCAATTAATACGTATAAAGAAAATTTTAAAGCTCACATCAGTTTTATTAAAGTAGATAAAGAATCTGGTAAAATGGATTTATCTTTCCAATTACGTTTACCAGGTGTAAATTTTGACCTTTCACATGCTGGTAAAGGAAAATCTCATGGATGGTTTTTCTTCACTTGCTACAATTCTGAACAAGCAAATACTCTTTTAGAAGTAAATGCTTCTCAAAATGATAAAGATTTTATCATGGCTGTCAATTGGAAAAAAGCTGAAGAATATATCAAAGCTGGTAAAGGTAAAATTGAAAAAACAAAATATGCTCATAACACATGGAATGACGAAACGCATACAGGAACTTCAGTAATTAAAGATGAAGTTTTAGTTTTAGACGCTATGGCAATGAAAGATATTTGTTATTTAATGCCATGTCCGAAATCACCTCATGGTTGTGATGTTGACCCAACAGGTGAATATATAGTGGGTTCTGGTAAATTAGCAGCATTAATTCCAGTATTTAGCTTTGATAAAATGGTAAAAGCTATTGGTAAAAAAGATTATGAAGGTGATTATGAAGGAATTCCAGTTTTAAAATACAACTCTGTTCTTCATGGAGAAGTTCAAAAACCAGGATTAGGACCTTTACATACTGAGTTTGATGGAAAAGGAAATGCCTATACCACATTCTTCGTATCTTCTGAAGTAGTGAAATGGGATATCAAAACATTAAAAGTTTTAGATAGAGTTCCTACTTATTACTCTGTAGGTCACTTATGTATTCCTGGTGGCGATAGTAAAAAACCATTTGGAAAATACTTAGTTGCTTATAACAAAATTACTAAAGACCGTTATTTGCCTACAGGTCCTGAGTTAACACAATCGGCTCAATTGTATGATATTAGCGGAGATAAAATGAAGCTATTATTAGATTTCCCAACTATTGGAGAACCACACTATGCACAAGCGGCTCCTGCTGATTTGATTCGAAATAACGGACAATTAAAAATTTACGATATTAAGAAAAATAATCACCCAAGAGTAGCTAAAGGTGAAAAAGAAACAAAAGTGGTAAGAGAAGGGAATAAAGTACATGTTTACATGACTATGGTACGTTCACATTTTTCACCAGATAATATTGAAGGAATCAAAGTCGGAGATGATGTTTATTTCCACATTACAAACCTTGAACAAGATTGGGATGTTCCTCATGGATTCTCAATTAGAAGAGCACAAACCGCTGAATTACTAGTTATGCCAGGTGAAACAGCAACTTTAAATTGGAAACCATCAAAAGTTGGTATTGTTCCATTTTACTGTACAGATTTCTGTAGTGCATTGCATCAAGAAATGTCAGGTTACATAAGAGTTTCTCCTGCAGGAAGTAATGTTCCTCTTAGTTATAGCTTAGGTACAAATTTACCAGCTTCTTCAACAAAATAAATTTTTTAGGGAGCAGTAATGCTCCCTAATTTTTCTTCCAATAAAACAAAAATCTTCACTTAAAAACTATAATTAAAAATCATTATTGTTTTTCTTTTAGTAAGAAAAACTTACGATAATTTATTTTAAACAATATATAATTTTAACATGAAAACAGAAATCATGAAAGAAAATAATTTAACAATACTTTCTAAAGTTTTGTTAGTACTAGTAGGATTATTATTTATTGGCTCTTTATTTGTACCCATGTGGAGAATTGAACTAGATGCTCCTCAATATCCGGAGGGATTAATGTTACAACTTCATGCAAATAAAATTGGAGGTGATGTAGATATTATAAACGGATTGAATCACTATATCGGTATGGCAACTTTGCATACAGAGAACTTTTTTGAATTTAAGATTCTTCCATACATTTTTGGTGCTTTTGCATTAATTTCGCTAATTTTAGTATTTATTAATAATAGAAAAGCTGTTTTTGGCTTTCTTATAACTTTTGTTCTTTTTGTAATTCTTGCAGGAGTTGATTTTTACAGATGGAATTACGAATATGGACATAATCTTGATCCAAATGCCGCTATAAAAGTGCCAGGCATGGCTTATCAACCTCCATTAATTGGGTATAAGCAATTGTTAAATTTTGGAGCTTACTCTATACCAGACACTGGTGGATGGATGCTTGTAGGTGCTGGGATTTTATTATTTGCAATAGTTCTTAAAGAATTCAAATTTAAAAAATCAATATAAATGAAATGGTTATCTTATCTTTTAATCTTATTATTATCGGTTTCTTGTGTAACAAAAGAAGCAGAACCAATTAAGTTAAATTCAGACGCATGTGAGTTTTGTAAAATGAAAATTTCAGATGGAAAATTTGGTGCTGAATTAATTACTAGCAAAGGAAGAATTTATAAGTTTGATGATATGCATTGTATGATTAGTTACCACAAAGAAAATCTAACAACAAATATTCAATCTTTTTATATCCATGATTTTAGCCAAAATAATATTTTGATTCCTGCTGAAACTGCTTTCTATGTGAAAGGTGGGGAGATTAATAGCCCAATGCGCGGCAATATAATTGCTGTAAAAACTGAGGAAGAGGTAAAAAAAATAGCTTCAAAATATAAAGCAAATCCAACATCTTGGAGTGAAATAATTAAATAAAATCAAATGAAATATTTCTTAATTATTTTCCTTTTATTTTCACTTTCTCTAAAAGCTACCACTATTCACGTAGGTAAAAAACATGCGATTAAGTCTGTTAAAAGAGGAATTACTTTAGCTAAAGTGGGTGATACACTTATTGTACACGGCGGATGGTACAAAGAAGGAAATATAATAATTGACAAAAAAATTGTTTTTTTAGGTAAAGATTTGCCAGTTTTAGATGGCGAAAAAAAGCATGAAGTTTTATCAATACATGCTGATAGTGTTGTAGTTGATGGCTTTAAAATAATTCGAAGCGCTTATGCAACTATTACAGATCCATGCGGTATCAAAGTTTACAATAAAAGTCATGTTTTAATTCAAAATAATGTTTTAGACGATAATTTTTTTGGAATATATCTACAAAATTCTCAAAACTGCATTATTAAAAATAATACGCTAAAGGCATACGGAAAAGAAGAGCAAAAATTAGGTAACGGAATTCATTGTTGGAAATCAAAAGATATTTTAATTATTGCTAATCGAATTGACGGTCATCGAGACGGTATTTATTTCGAATTTGTAACCAATTCCGTAATTTGGAGAAATATTGCTAATAACAACATACGTTACGGATTGCATTTTATGTTTTCTAATGATGATGCTTACATAACCAATGTTTTTAAAAATAATGGTGCTGGAGTAGCCGTTATGTTTACTAAAAACGTGAAAATGTTTAATAATTATTTCGAAGAAAATTGGGGCGATTCGGCTTACGGATTGTTGCTGAAAGAAATATCAGATAGTTATATTTTTAACAATCGTTTTGCTCGAAATACCTCGGGAATCTACATGGAAGGAACATCTCGAATCAAAGTTGAAAAAAACAGTTTCGAATCGAATGGTTGGGGCATGAAAATCCAAGCGAGTTGTATGGAAAACGAAATCGTAAATAATAATTTCTTGAAAAATACATTCGATATCAGTACCAATGGAAGTTTGGTTTTAAACACGTTCAATGCCAATTATTGGGACAAATATGAAGGCTACGATTTAGACAAAGATGGAATGGGTGATGTGCCTTATCATCCATTAAGTTTGTTTGCCGTTTTAACCGAAAATACACCTTCTGCAATGTTGTTATACCGAAGTTTCATGATTACACTGTTAGATAAATCTGAAAAAGTTTTGCCAAGCATCACACCAGATAATTTTATAGATAAAACGCCTTTAATGAAATCGCTGCCATTATGATTGAAATTAAAAACATAAATAAAAAATTCGGAAAATTAGATGTCCTTAAAAGTGTCAGTCTTTCATGTAAAAGTGGAGAATGTATTGCGCTAATTGGACCGAATGGTTGCGGAAAAACAACATTGATAAAATCAATTCTCGGAATGGTTTTACCTGATAAAGGTTCGATTGAATTTAACGGAAAATCGATTTTAGGAGAATATATCTATCGAGAAAATATTGGTTATATGCCCCAAATTGGACGTTATCCTGATAATATGACCATCGGACAAATCATCGATATGATTAAAAAAATCAGGAATTCTAATCATGATTTAGATGAAGATTTATTAAATGCATTTGAATTAGAAAAAATGTTCGACAAGCAAATGCGAACACTTTCGGGTGGAACAACTCAAAAAGTAAGTGCCGTTTTAGCATTTCTATTCAATCCAGAAGTGCTGATTTTAGATGAACCAACGGCAGGTTTAGATCCATTGGCATCCGAAATTTTGAAAGAAAAAATCATTAAAGAAAAAGAAAAAGGGAAGCTCATTTTTATAACATCACATCTCTTGAGTGAATTAGACGATTTGATTACCGAAATTATTTTTATGCAAGAAGGAGAAGTTCATTTTCATAAAAAAGTGGATGATTTAAAAGCAGAAACCAACGAAACTAAAATTTCAAAAGCTATTGCCAGTATTCTGAAACAAAAGCAACCCGAAACTCAAAACCCGAAACTCGAAACTGCATCATGAACAGAATCATAAAAATCATATTAATCGATATTCTAAAAAGCAAAATAGTTTTGGCCTACACCTTTATTTTAGCCATTCTGTCTTGGAGTTCATTTGCATTAGAAGACAACTCTGCTAAAGGAATATTAACTATTTTGAACGTTATTTTATTTACAGTGCCTTTGGTTTCAATACTTTTTGCTACGATTTATTTATACAACAGTTCCGAATTTATAGAGCTTTTATTAAGTCAACCAATCAAACGAAGAAAAATATGGATAAGCTTGTTTCTAGGACTTTCCATCTCAATGATTCTTGCATTTTTTGTTGGAGCCGGAATTCCGTTACTCATAAATTCACCAGATAGCATTGGAATAATAATGTTGATTAATGGATGTTTGATAACCGTAATCTTTACAGCATTAGCATTTTTAAGTTCAATCCTAACAAGAGATAAAGCCAAAGGAATCGGAATTGCAATTATGACTTGGTTGTTTTTTGCCTTACTTTTTGACAGATCGGAAGAGCGTCGTGTAGGGAAAGAG
>ERZ650300.613-NODE-613-length-21847-cov-10.389547_pt1 | contig 21847 bp, 16 predicted proteins | sample MGYA00376236_ERZ650300 | MGnify/ENA primary metagenome ERZ650300 (study PRJEB26733, sample SAMN07839303) | wastewater metagenome | biome: urban; feature: wastewater treatment plant; material: waste water | place: USA: North Carolina | collected 2016-04-28 ...
CGTGTGCTCTTCCGATCTTGTTTAAGTCGTGGTTTGTCGATTTCGACCCCGTGATCGATAACGCACTCGATGCGGGCAATGATATTCCTGAGCCGTTACAAGCCCGTGCCGAGCTGCGCCAGAAAGTCCGCGCCAGACAAGACTTTCAGCCACTGCCTGCCGATGTTCGGGCGCTGTTTCCGGCTGAGTTTGAAGAGAGTGAATTGGGCTGGGTGCCGAAGGGGTGGGAGGTTGACTCACTAAACTCAGTCGCATCCTACACGTCGGATAGAGTGGATATATCTGAGCTTAATTTGAATAACTATATTTCAACTGAAAATATGTTGTCAGATCGCCAAGGTGTCTGTTCAGCTTCTTCATTACCAACGGTTCAAACCGTTCCTTCTTATTCGACGGGCCATATTCTAATTTCAAATATACGACCCTATTTCAAAAAAATCTGGTTCGCTCATGGCACCGGCGGTCGGTCGAATGATGTTCTTGGTTTTAGTGCAAATCAGGCTGGAACTGAGGATTATTTGTATAACTTGCTTTATCAAGATGTATTTTTTGATTTTATGATGACAACATCCAAAGGCTCCAAAATGCCTCGCGGTGATAAAGATGCCATCATGGATTGGCTTCTTGTAATTCCGTCGATGGAATTAAGACGTTTTTATTCTTTAAAATGTAAAGCTTCCCGCTCATTTGGTGAAATGCATCGAAATGAAAATAGGACCTTAGAACAACTCCGTGACACCTTGCTTCCAAAACTGATTTCCGGTGAATTGCGGTTAGACGAAATTACTTCCCCTTAATTTAAGGGGAGGGTTAGGGTGGGGTTGCATGCCCTGAGCTGAAGCACCCCCTCCCGGCCTCCCCCTTAGCAGGGGGAGAAGCAACGTAAATGATGCCCAAAAGAAGACTTAAACTATAAAAATACAACAGGAAAAACACGCATGAGTTCACGCGACCCGAACACCTCGTCAGCCAATAAGCCATTAATTGACATCGAAGAGTTGCTGTTAGCCGCCGGGCCGCAAACCTTCCAGAAAGGTTTTATGCTGTTTCAGCAAAACAAAGTCAGTAATGTAAAACTGCAGGGCAATACAGCAACGGCTACGGTAAAAGGCACGTCGAGCTATCACGTAAAGGTGATCATGCAACCTGAGCTACACTGCCAGTGCAGCTGCCCGGCAGCTGAATATATGAGTGTCTGTAAACACGCAGTGGCAGTCGGGTTATCACTGAATCAACCTCGCGCAGAGGTCGAAGACGAACTCAGTGACGCGCAGGTTTTACGCCGTTATTTCAGCGAAAAAAGTGCACCAGAGTTAGTTGAGCTGTTACTGAAATCTATCGAAAGCGATGAGCAACAGATGCAAAACTGGTTGCTGAAAGCAAAACTGTCTCAAAGTGATATATCACTCGCCGCATTGAAAAAACTGGTGACCAAAGCCCTGCCAGCCCGCGATATCTGGGGTTGGAACGAAGTCTCGCGTTATTTCTCTGTGGCAGAGAAACAAATCGATAGCCTGTGGAATGCCATGGAAAATTTGCCAATTGAGAGTCAATGGCAGCTGACAGAACATGTGCTCATGCGTCTGAATAAAGTGCTGGAACGTATTGATGATTCCGGTGGTTTTCGTTTTGGCATTGAAGGTCAGATCAATGTAAAAATGCCGGAGTTGTTCGATCAGTTAAACTGGCCAGCAGAAAAGAAAGCACAGTGGCTGTTTGAACATCTCTATCAACGCGAATATAACGTCTTCCCTGATATTAACGATAACTTCACGGTGACTGGCGAAGTAGAAGCCTGCCTGTTGAAAAAGTGCCGCAGTGCGCTTGAAGAAATGGCTGGTGAGTTGAACACAGGAAAAGACCGCACCGATATTACATGGCGTATGCGTGTCTATGCGCAACCACTATTGAACGCTGCGCGCGCTGCCAATAACTGGCGTGAAGAAGAGCGATTATTGGCGATGCAGGCACATCAATGCCGCGATTATCTGGCGCTGGTGCAGTTGTGTCTTGATCATCAGGAAGAGTTAGACGCCGAAGATTGGCTGTTGCGGGCTAAAAAAGTCGCCACGCAATATGAGCAGAAAAACTGTGCGAATATGGATATCAGGGTCAAAATAGCACTCGGTGAAACCGCACAGGCATGGAAATTAGGCTGGCAGTTATTTGAAAATGCACGCTCTTTCCGTGCGTTTCAGGCGTTACAAGAACTGCATGACGAATTGGGTCAGCCAGAGCCTGAGTTACTGAATAAAGTTGAACAGCTATTTGCCAACCCCAGAAATCAACACCAACGCGATGCACAGTGCGAATTTTATCTCAGCATTGGCAAACCAGATGCAGCGAAGCAATGTGTAAAAGAGGGTTTAATCTCTATTGAGCTGTTACTGAAAGTCGCCGATGCCATTGTAGCCACAGACCCGTCAGAATCACTGGCCATCTACTTGCGGATGACCAGAAAAATGCTAGAAAATTCAGACAATAAGATTTACCAACGCGTGTGTGATCTTCTGCTGCATTTACAGAAGCAATTGAAACACCTGCAGCATCCGCTAGGTGATTTCGAGGCGGCAGTTGGTGAGTTAGCGATGGAGTTTCGCCGGAAACGTAATTTTACTGCGTTGATCTATCAGCATTTTCCACACTGCGTTTAAGCGTAGCGGATAAGATCAGGGATGATGAAATGAGTCTGAAGTTTACCGAAGCTAAACTGGAACAAGCCATTATCGAGCTGCTGGGCGAGCAGGGTTTCACGCATGTGCTGGGTGAAACGCTGGTGCGTAAAAACAACGAGCAGGTGCTGATCACCGACGATTTACGCACCTATCTCGCCAGCCAATATCAGGCCGATGACATAACCAGCAGTGAAATTGACAGCATCATCCGCCAGCTTGCCACGCTTCCCGCCACCGATCTTTACGACAGCAACAAAACCTTCTGCCACTGGCTCTCTAACGGCTTTCTGTTCAAACGCGAAGATCGCAATAAGAAAGATCTCTATATCGAACTTATCGACACGCAACATCTGCCCACCGCATTAACGCAACTGTTCGCCGCAGAACAACCGCCGTTACAGCAAGTTGCTGAAAATAAAATCACCTATCTGCCTGCCAGAGATAACAACTGCTATAAGGTGGTGAATCAACTGGAAATCACCGGCAGAGATGAACAGCTACGTATTCCCGATGCCATTCTTTACATCAACGGCCTGCCACTGGTGGTGTTTGAATTTAAAAGTGCTATCCGTGAAGAAGAGGCCAACCTGGCCCATGCATGGGCGCAACTGTGCACCCGCTATCGCCGTGATATTCCGCAACTGTTTGTGTTTAATGCGCTGTGCATCATCAGCGATGGTGTGAATAACCGCATGGGCAATCTGTTTGCCTCATACGACTATTTCTATTCATGGCGCAAAATCAGCGGCAACGAATCGCGTGAACAAAACGGCATTCATTCGCTGCACAGCATGGTGCGGGGGCTGTTTCACCCCGTGCGGCTGCTCGATGTGCTGAAAAACTTTATCTTCTTTCCTGATACTGCCAAAAAAGAGATCAAAGTCGGTTGCCGTTATCCGCAATATTACGCCGCTCGTAAGCTCTTTTTCAGCATCAAACAGGCGCGTAAACCACACGGCAACGGCAAAGGTGGCACCTATTTCGGCGCGACGGGTTGCGGCAAAAGTTACACCATGCAGTTTCTAACGCGCTTGCTGATGAAGAGTGTCGATTTCGCCAGCCCGACCATTGTGCTGATCACCGATCGCACCGATCTCGACGATCAGCTCTCGAAACAGTTTTGCAGTGCCACCCGTTTTATCGGTGACGACACCATTGAACCAGTGGAAAGCCGCGCGGATTTACGCACTAAACTCTGTGGGCGTAACAGCGGTGGCGTGTTTCTGACCACCATCCACAAATTCACCGAAGATCTGCAATTGCTCTCTGAACGCAGCAACATCATCTGCATTTCTGATGAAGCGCACCGCAGTCAGGTTAATCTCGATCAGAAAATCGTGATTGATGAAAAGACCAATTCCATTCGTAAAACCTACGGCTTTGCCAAATACCTGCATGACTCGTTACCCAATGCCACGTTTGTGGGTTTCACCGGTACGCCGATTGATGCCACGCTGGAGGTGTTCGGTGAGGTGATCGACAGTTACACCATGACCGAATCGGTGAACGATGAAATCACGGTGCGGATTGTCTATGAAGGCCGTGCTGCGAAGGTGATCCTCGATAACGGCAAACTGGCGGAAATCGAAAAGTATTACAACGAATGTGCCGATGCGGGAGCCAGCGAATATCAAATCGACGAGAGTAAAAAAGCCTCGGCCAATATGTATTCCATTTTAGGCGACCCAGATCGCCTCGAAGCTCTGGCGAAAGATTTTGCCAACCATTACGAGCAACGGGTGGCCGAAGGTTCCACCGTTAAAGGCAAAGCGATGTTTGTTTGTGCCAGCCGCGATATCGCCTATGCCTTCTATCAGCAGTTAAAAGCGATCCGCCCCGCATGGTTTGAAGTGAAGCAAGCGATTGATGGCGTGCAACTCACCGAAGCTGAAAGCAAAGAGCTGATCCCCTCTGAAATGGTGCGCATGGTGATGACGCGCAGCAAAGATGACGAGACCGAATTTTACGATCTGCTGGGCACCAAAGACGATCGCAAAGAGCTGGATAAACAGTTCAAAAACCCGAAATCGAACTTCAAAATCGCCATTGTGGTGGATATGTGGCTGACCGGTTTCGACGTGCCAGAGCTCGATACCATTTACATCGATAAGCCGTTGCAAAAACACAACTTGATCCAGACTATTTCCCGCGTCAACCGCACCTATGAAGGCAAAGACAAAGGCTTGGTGGTCGATTACATCGGTATCAAACGGCAGATGAATCAGGCGCTGGCGATGTATTCCAAAGCCGATGCCACCAACTTTGAAGACATTCGCCAATCGGTCGTCGAGGTGAAAAATCACTTAGATCTGTTGAAGCAGATGTTCCACCCGTTCGATAGCAAAGACTACTTTAGCGGTGAAGCCCGTGCCCAGCTCGATTGCCTTAACCGTGCGGCTGAATTCGTATTACAGAGTAAGAAATTTGAAAACCGTTTTATGGGCTTGGTAAAGCGCATGAAAGCGGCCTATGACATCTGCTGTGGCAGTGAACACTTAGACCAGTTTGAGCGCGACCATATTCATTTTTATCTGGCGGTGCGCTCTATCGTGTTCAAGCTCACCAAAGGCGATGCACCTGATGTGACACAGATGAACGCCCGTGTGCGAGAGCTGATCGCCGAAGCGCTGAAATCAGACGGGGTAGAGGAGATCTACGCGCTGGGCGATGATCAGGCCGATTCGATCGATATATTCGACGAAGACTATCTGGCGCGGATCAGCAAAATCAAACTGCCGAATACCAAAATTCAGTTACTGCAAAAGTTGCTAGCGAAAGCGATCAGCGACTTTAAAAAAGTGAACCAGATGCAAGGCATCGACTTCTCGAAACGCTTTCAGGCGCTGGTCGAGAATTACAACGAGCGTAAAGAGAACGATCTGTTTAACGGCGAAGAGTTCACTGTGATTGCCGATGATATGGTTGAGCAGATCTTTGGTTTGTTCAATGAGCTGAAATCAGAAATGACCTCGTTTGAAGCGATGGGCATTGATATGGAAGAGAAGGCGTTTTACGACATTCTCGCCGCCATGCAGCAGAAATACGATTTCACCTACGACGACGACAAGATGCTCGAACTGGCGAAAGAAATGAAAATCATCGTCGATAATCAGGCGCAATACCCCGACTGGAGTCACCGCGACGACATCAAAGCCGCGCTGAAAGTTGAGCTGATCTTGTTACTGCACCGCTACGGCTTTCCACCCGTGGCGAACGATGACGTGTATAAAAACGTGCTGGAACAGGCTGAGAATTTTAAGAAAAACGCCGAATAAACCCTGTTTGATTTATCCGGTATTTGGCTGTTATTTCAATTCATTAATATCAGTTAACAACCAAGCACTTTGATGCTTGGTCAACCCGATTTTCGGGTAGTAATTCACCGCCTGTGGTGCGGCCAACAGGTTAAGTGTGCAACCTGGTTTTAATTCCAGAAACGTGCGGCGAATAAGCTCTTTGCCAACGCCACTGGCCTGAATAGTTTCTGACACAGCTAAATCAGAAAGATAACAGCAAAAATAAAAATCGGTAACTGAGCGGGCGATGCCAACCAACTTATCTTCCAACCAAGCGGTAACGGTGAGATTGGCATGATCCAGCATACCTTGAATGCGCTCCAGATTATCAACGGGGCGACGACCACCCAGCGTGGTTTCTTTCAATAACCCAATAAATTGTTCTGCGGTGATGTGCTGATTAACGGCATAGCGGATAGTCATGAAAAGGCCCTCCCTGAGCTAAAGTAGTTGCCTGACCATATCGAGTTGTTGTTGCACTAAATTAGCTGAATGCATCACTAACTGATATTCGGCATCGGAAATATCGGGTAAATGTCGTTGAATAATACCCGTGCGGTTTAATGTCGTCGGTAAACTGATAAAGCTGTGCGGTAGCCCGAATTCGCACTGTAACTCTGCGGAAACTCGTACGGGTTTATCTGACCAGCCCAGTATAGATTCCACAATTCTTACTGCACTAAAGGCAATGCCATAACAACTGTGTTCTCCCGCCAGACGAATGTCCCATCCCGCCCGTTTGGTTTGATGCAGTAACGTTGCTTTTAGATCTTCATTCAGTAATGGATAGGCTTCAGTCAGCGATTTACCCTGATAAGTCGCCAGACTCCACAATGGCACCATCGAGTCGCCATGTTCTCCGATCACCTGAATATCCAGTTCTGCCGCGTTGAGATCTAATGCCTGTGCAATGAAATGACGTAACCGCATGCTGTCCAACTCTGTGCCGCTGCCGATCACTCGTTCCGGCGGAAAACCGGTAATTTTCCCGGCTGCATAAGCCATGGCATCAACCGGGTTGGTGATGTTGATCAACACGGCATCAGGGTTATTACGTGCCAGTGTGGGGAGTAATGTTTGGAAGATGGCGACGTTGTCTTTCAATACATCCGCACGGGTGCCGTTCTCACGCGGTAATGCGCCTGCTGTCATGATAATGATATCGGAACCAGCGCATTCCTCTGGCGTTTCGGCGCGAATAGCCCGGTTTGGCAACTCGGGTGAGCAGTGTGACATATCGAAAGCTTTCGCCCATGCTTTCTGCGGGTTGCGGTTTACCAGCGAAATCTCAAGGTGTGGGTGGCGCAGTAGCAAGGTGTAGGCGAGGGTAGTGCCTATGGCGCCACATCCGATCACAGCAATTTTGGGATGAGTCATCGTTTTCTCATTAACTAATTATAAGAAATTGATCCGATTCATGAATATTTGGCGAGACCGGATGCTTATCGTTCAGGATAAACGAAATAATCAGCTGGAACGATAAGCTCTGGTCAAAATGAACGTTAATCTATCACTACTTGAATCTCAGCAACCGCATAGCATTGGCAACCACCAGCAAACTGGTGCCGACATCGGCAAAAACCGCCATCCATAAAGTGCCATAACCAAATAATGTAGCTACCAGAAACAGCAGTTTGATACCTAATGCGGCGGTAATGTTTTGTAGCATCTTGTTCCAGGTCGCCTGCGATAAACGCACAAACAGCGGGATTTTGCGTAAATCATCATCCATCAGGGCGATATCGGCGGTTTCAATGGCGGTATCACTGCCCATGCCACCCATCGCAAAACCGATACTGGCGCGCGCCAAGGCGGGCGCATCATTGATGCCGTCACCCACCATGCCGACTACTTTCTGTTTGCTCAGTGTCTCGATCTGGTTCAGTTTATCTTCCGGCAACTGATTACTGTAAACCTGATCAATGCTGGCTTGTGACGCAATTTGAGCCGCGGTATGCGCGTTATCACCGGTTAACATAACGGTATCAATATGCATACGATGCAGCTCGGCAATAGCTTGCTGGCTACTGGTTTTGATCGTATCCGCAACAGCAAACAATGCCAGCGGTTGTTCGGCTTCACTTAAGATCACGACTGTTTTGCCTTGTTGTTCCAGTCGGGTGATTGTTTTACCAAGCTCTGAATTGAGGTTATTACGCGCTGAAAGGTATTGCTGATTAGTCAGTGCGATCTGTTTGCCATTTAGCATCGCCTGCACACCGGCACCGGTTAATGCAGTGAAATTTTCAAAGGCTAAACTGTCGGAAGGCGTGAGCTTTTCAGCAGGAAGGCCACGAACTATCGCTTGTGATACCGGGTGGTTAGAATGCGATGCTAATGCCGCAGCCAACGCAAGACACTCTTCGATCGACTTTTCTGTTATGGCAATTTGGTCAGAGAGTTGTGGTGCACCAGTGGTCAGTGTGCCGGTTTTATCCAGCGCAATAATTTGCAGTTTACGACCCAACTCCAAATAACTGCCACCCTTGATCAAAATACCGTGTTTGGCGGCAACCGACAGGGCGCTGACAATGGCAACTGGAGTTGAAAGCACCAGTGCACACGGGCAACCAATCACCAGCAATACCAATGCTTTATAGATCCATGTATACCATGACGCGGCAAAGAACAGTGGCGGCACCAGCGCCACCAGCACGGCAATGGTCAGAATAATTGGGGTATAAACACGGGCAAAACGATCAACCAGACGCTGTATCGGTGCCCGTTTGCCTTGTGCTTGTTCAACCGAGTGGATGATCCGCGCCAGCAGAGTGTTTTGTGTCGTGGCAGTGACGCGATAATCGAATGAACCTTGTTGATTGATTGTTCCGGCATACACGATATCGCCTTCGTTTTTATCAACGGGTAGACTTTCGCCAGTGATCGGCGCCTGATCGACGCTGGAATTACCTCGAATAACGGTGCCATCGAGTGGAATTCGTACACCCGGTTTAACGCGAATGACCTGATTGACGCTTACTGTGTTTGTATACAGTACTTTCCAGCTGCCGTCTGATTGTTGTACTAATGCTTGTTCCGGTGTCAGCGTCATCAGTTCTTGAATAGCATTGCGTGCCCGTTCCAGCGATTTGCCTTCCAGATACTCGGCAATATTGAACAGCACCATTACCATGGCGGCTTCCGGCCATTGACCAATCAGACAAGCACCGGTGACAGCAATACTCATCAGTGCATGCATATTGGGGTCGAATCGGCGTAAGGCTTGCCAGCCTTTTTTGTAAGTCGCCACACCACTTAACGCTACTGCCAGCAAAGCCAATAACACGGGGAATAATGTGGGCACTTCAAACCAGTCTAATGCTTCGGCAGCTACAGCCAGAAAACCGGCTACCACTAAACGCTGTTTCGGGCTGATGAAGTTCAAAGAAAAGCGAGATTCACTCTTTTGTTTTGTGGTAGTAGAAGCATCGGCACTGCAAGAGCTACAACAACTGAGTTGAGTCGCTGCAGGTTTTAGAACCACTGGTTTTTCTTCGCTATCACAAGCATCACAGCAGCTTAGCGTAATTTTAGGCGTGAGCTTCGGTGTCTCTCTTTGTGTTTCGAGTGGTGGATTGTTCGGGCGTAAAGCACCGGGCCGTGCAGGATTTACCGGTGTTAGCTTGGTTATTTTCTTAATGCTGGTTTGTCCCATAACAAGATCCTCCACCGGGTACAATTAAAATGATATCTTTTATCATTAAACACCTTGAAGTAACTTCAGGGTCAATGCTTTCCAGCGAGATGAATCATGAAAATTGGTGAATTGGCTAAAATTGCGAAATGTTCTGCTGAGACGATCCGGTTTTATGAGAAAGAAGGGCTGTTACCGGCAGCGGCGCGCACCGACAACAATTACCGTGAATATCAGCAATCTCATTTAGAACGCTTACGTTTTATTCGCAATTGTCGGGCGTTTGATATGTCGCATGAAGAGATCCGGCAATTACTGCAGCAAGTTGATTCGCATGCTGATGATTGCCAGACAGTCAACATTCTGCTCGATGAACATATTTTGCATATCGAACATCGCATTCAGGAATTGATGGGGCTGAAAGGGCAGTTGCAGACACTCCGTCAGCAATGTCAGCAGCAACAAGGTATTGATGAGTGTGGCATTGTGCAGGGTTTAACTAATCTGGAGTTAGTTCACTGCTCGGAACGCCACACTCATCTGGGTTAAGCAATTAGTGGGCAGCACCACCTGCACCGCTCGCGGCACGAGGTCGGCGAGTGAAAAATACAAATGGGATCAGTACGATAAACATCCACATCAAGATCTCGAACAGATCAATGGTCGATAACATGTATGACTGACCGGTAATGATGTTGTTTACTCTGAGCAACGAGCTGGTGGCATTCCCCCCCATAAAGGAACTGGCCATTGGGTTGTACGGGTTTATGTGTTCACTCAGGAATACATGATGCAAGCTGGCATCGCGGGTCCAGAACCAGGCGGTCAGCGATGACGCAAAGCTGGCACCCAGCGTGCGGGCAAACGTGGATAGCGATGCCGCATCAGCCACCTGTGGGCCAGATAGATCAGATAACAAAATGGTCGTCATTGGCATAAAGAACAACGAAATGCCGATCCCCATAAAGAGTTGTATCGAGGCGATCGTGACGAAATCGACTTCGGCGTTGAAATGTGTACGTAGATAACAACTAATACTAATGACGATAAACGAGAGCGCCGAGAGTTTCCGCATGTCGATTTTAGCGCCCATCTTTCCAAGCACAGGTGTCAGGAATAAGGGTAATAACCCCATCGGTGCTGCTGCCAAACCCGCCCAGACCGAGGTGTAACCCATTTGGCTTTGTAGCCACTGCGGTAATATCAGATTGATACTGAAGAAACCGGCAAAGCCCAACGTCAGTAAGATGGTGCCAATACAGAAATTACGGTTAGTAAACAGACGCAGATTAATAATCGGGTGCTCATCCGTCAGTTCCCAGATCACCAAGAAGATCAGCATAATCGCAGCAAAGGCAGCGCCGCCGATGATCCATGGGTCACTGAACCAATCCAGATCGTTACCTTTATCCAATACAATTTGCAGTGCGCCGACACCCAACACTAACGCAGCAAAACCAACATAATCCAGCGGTGCTTTTGAAGGTGCATGCGGACGATCTTTCAACTGTTTCGCCACCACAATAACTGCAAAAATACCAATCGGAATATTGATAAAGAAGATCCACGGCCAGCTGTAATCATAGGTCAACCAACCACCTAGGATCGGGCCAACAATTGGACCGACAACCGCGACCATCCCGAGCAAGGCAAGCGCCATACTGCGTTTAGATGTAGGGAAGATAGATAGCAGCAAGATCTGGCTCATCGGGAATAACGGTGCTGCCGCTAAACCTTGTAAAGCACGGAACACGACCAGCGCATTCATTGATTGTGAGATGCCACAAAGAAATGACGTCACAATAAACAGGATCAATGCGCTCAGATAGAGATGAACCTCACCAACCCGGCGGCTCAGCCAAGCGGTCATTGGCAAACCAATCGCGTTGCTGACGGTGAATGAGGTTATAACCCAGGTGCCCTGATTTAAGCTGACACCCATGTTCCCGGCAATAGTGGGCAACGACACGTTAGCGATTGTGCTATCGAGGACTTGCATAAAGACCCCGAGAGCAATCGCAAAGGTACACAGCCCCAGATTTTTCGGCTGAAAGCCCAAACTGTGTGCCATGGCATCAACCTTTCATATGGCTAGATGAAGATTGTGTATCGTTATCAGCAATGATTTTCTTAATGATGGCATCAACACCGGCCAGTTGTTGCTCATACACATCAGTCTGATAACGAGCTTGGTGTGGTGCGGTTTCAGCTAACAGTGCACCATCGGTGTTATGCAAATCAACATCAACAATCATCGACAGACCAATACGCAGTGGGTGTTTTTTCAACTCTTCCGCATCAAGCTGAATACGAACCGGCAAGCGTTGAACTACCTTGATCCAGTTACCCGTAGCATTCTGGGCTGGCAGCAGAGAGAAGGCGCTACCGGTACCGATGCCCAAACTTTCTACCTTGCCGTGATATTCGACTTTATCGCCATACAGATCAGCCGTTACCGTTGCTGGTTGGCCGATACGCATTTTCGTCAGCTGGGTTTCTTTGAAGTTGGCATCTACCCAAACTTGCTCAAGAGGCACAACTGCCATCAGGGTTGCGCCTGGAGTTACACGTTGACCAACCTGTACGTTACGACGCGCCACATAACCGGAAACCGGTGCAACCATCACGGTGCGTTGTTTTTCCAGATAAGCCTGACGTAATTTACTGATCGCACTTTTAACTAATGGGTGAGTGGTGACGGTGGTGTTGTTAACCAGCGCTTGTTGAGATTTCAGTTGTTGTTGTGCAGCGGCTAACGCTTTCTCCGCAGTGCTTACGACATCCTGAGCATGGATCAATTCTTCTTGCGACAGACCTCCGGCTTTCACCATGTCTTTACGGCGTGCGACATCAGCTTTGGCTTTTTGTAAGGCGATTTTGCGTTCAGCAGTTACCGCCTGTGCTTGATCGACGTTGTTAAACAGTGTGCGTACCTGACGAACGGTCTGCGCTAAACCAGCTTCAGCATTTTCTTGCGCTAACAGGGCATCGCTTTGATCAAAGCTGATCATTGGCTGACCTTTTTGCACAAAATCACCGTCATCGGCGGCAATGCTGGTTACCGTACCCGCTGTTTCGGGCGTGATTTGTACTAAGTTGCCGCTGATATAGGCATCGTCAGTCGATTCAGACCAAATCGCATGGTGGAAATACCAATAGTAGGAACCGCCAGCGACAATAACTAATAAGACTAAAAATACCAGCAGGCTATTTTTGCGTTGTCCGGAACGAGGTGATGCTGATTTTTCAGAAACGGTTTGGCTCATGATTAATCCTTATTGCGCATTAGCTGTTTTTATTTGGCAAATGAGAGGTAGTGGCATCATCGCTACTAAATCCACCGCCCAGCGATTGGATCAGTAATGCCAGAGAATCTTGTTGACGTGTTTTCAGCGTAGATAATTGGGTTTCAGCTTGAATCAGCTGTTGTTCTGCCATTAACACGGCCAGCTGACTACCTAGTCCTGAGCGGAAACGGGCTACGCTGACCTGATAGGTTTTATCTGCCAGTAGGGTGGTTTCTTCCGCATCAATAAGCTGTTGTTTTAATGATTGCATCACCAACACATTGTCAGTGATTTCACCTAACGCATTGGTGATAGTTTGGTTATATTGCGCCACGGCTAGGTCATAAGCGGCAGTTTTAGCTTGCAGATTGGCTTTCAGCCCTGTTTCAAACAAGGGAATAGTCACGGCTGGCGCAACACTCCATGATTGACTGACATCGCCAAAAATGGCATCGCCCAAAATCGATTTAAAACCAGCCATCGCGGTCAGATTAAAGTCAGGGTAATAGCGTGCTTTGGCGGCGGCTATATTTTTACTCGCTGCTTCAACTCGCCACCGTGCGGCGGTGATGTCAGCGCGATGACTCATCAATGCCGCAGGAATATTTTCCGGCAGACCGGTTTTATCGGCGCTTAATAAGTGTGGGCGCGGTAATGAGGCTGCACGATCGGGCCCTTGGCCTAATAGCGTACTCAAACTGTTTTTAAGCTGACCGATCACCAAACTGCGTTGTTCAATCTGTTGTTTCGCAGCTGACTCGGCAGTATTGGCAGCCAGTAAACGATCTTCTGCGACCAAACCAGATTTCAGCAGTTGTTGTGTGATCTGTGTAATTTGTTGCGCGCGTTCCAGTTCCCGTTTGGCTAAATCTGCTGATTCATAAGCATTCGCTAACTGAATGTAAGTGCGGGTAATGCTGGTGGATAAAGCAATACGCGCCGCCTGATAATCAACTTCAGACGCTTTTTGCTGGTTTACACTGGCTTCCCATGCAGCACGTTTTCCGCCCCATAGATCAAAATCATAGCTAAAAGTTAATCCACCAGAGCGAACGGTAGAAAACCGATTGCCTTGTCCTGACGGGTCTTCCAAACGCGAAAGACGGGAACGTTTCAAACTGGCATTGGCATCCAGTGTTGGTGAGAAACTGGCATCAGCCGCAGAAACCTGTGCATCAGCAGCTTCCAAACGAGCGTTAGCTACTTGCAAGGTCGGGTTATGCGCTAAGGCTTCATTAATTAATTGCGCCAGCGCAGGGTCACCTAAGTTATTCCACCAATCTTGTTTCGGCCAATCGGCGGGGGATAAGTTATCAGTCGCCAGCGAGTGTTGACTGGCTAAAGCACCGGTTTTCAATAACACACCATTGGCCTGAACGTCATCTGGCGAAGCGCAACCCGATAGCAGCACACAAAGTGCAATGCCTGAAATTACAAACGTTGTTGCTTTCATCATTAATCTTCTTTTTGTTCAGTAGCTGGATATGAAGCAGTAGCAAGAACACAGGTTGAGCCTGCAGCGACTAAGATTTTTCTCAATATTTGTTTAAGTTGCTGAATTTCATCGTCAGTCAACGCGCTAACCAGTTCTTGCTGTGCATTCACGGCAAGCGGCATTGCCCGATCAATGACTTCACGACCTTTATCGGTAACGGCAATCAATAAAGAGCGACGATCACTAGGGTCAGGTGAACGTGTGATCAGTTCTTTCTTTTCCAGACGATCGAGCATTCGGGTGACGGCACCACCATCCACACCCAATGATTTACATATGTCGGAAGGGCGGTTGATATTAAAAAAATGCATTTTGAACAGGGCTTTAGCTTGTGCTGCGGTGATGTCTTCTTCGGCAAGATGCTGATCTAACAAGCGATCTTTGAGCAGATTAGTATTGCCAAGCAGAAAACTCACATTTTCAGCCAGATTCAGATTTTCATGGAGGGATAATTTTTGCTTAGACATATATTGCCCTGTCATTAATTGACTATGCAAGTAATTATGCGCGCGTGCTTAAAATACGCAAGCCTTAAAGTGGAATAATTTATATCAGTTTAAAAACTACTCAGCTCTTGATGGCAGGAGGGCATTGGTTTGACTCCAATTACGGTATTTCCCAGGCGGAACACCGATCAATTGTTTCATATGTTTACTGAGGTGGCTCACACTGGCGAAGCCATTTTGCAGGGCTATAGCGAGTAAATCGTCATTGGTATGTTGTAGCTGTTCACGTGCGCGTTCTATGCGTCGGCGTAATACCCAATTATGTGGGGGCATACCGAAGCTCACCTTAAACATATGCGCAAAATGATATTCGGAAAGGTGAAGTTGCCCGGCCATGGCTGACAGCGTCATATGTTCCGCCAGATGAGTTTCTATCCAATCACGAATGGTAGTTCGCTGCATAGGCGATAACCCACCTTTAATTGCAGGTAGCTGCACACGTTGAGTTTGTGTTTGTAATAGATGTAGCAAAACATTATGGCTTAATGCGTTAGCAGATAAGCAGGCTATTGGGTCACTCCAGTCATATTGCACCAGACGTAGACACGATGCGGTTAGCCATGCGTCATCCATATAAGTTCGATCGGCTAAAGAGAATAAACGCGGCTCGGCATCTAATATCTGTACGATCTGTCGGGCAAGCAGCTCGGGCGGCATATACAGGTGTAAGAAACGGATTTCACCGCCAATTTCCCAATACGATTCATGTTCCGCCGGCAACAGACATAATTTACCGGGTGCTCCCCATTTATCCGGTTGGTCTCGTCGCCGAACTTTTTCTCCCCCGGCAAGATAAAGGGAAAGCGTATGGTGACCGGGGCGAGAATAAGCGGTGTCATTCAGCAATTGCCGATGCCAGGTAGCCGCGCTGAAACCATCACCTAGCGGCGAGTGACGTTTCAACGTGGCATGTGCTTCGGTTAGCACATCGACAACATGCATTTGTGCGATCGGCATAACAATCCTTACTACTCATTCACCTTTGAGTGTATCGATTATCGCGTCAAACAAAAGCACTCTGCATAAATAACCGCAAGAACAGACAATCTGTTTTGGCCGACAACCATCATGATAATTAGCAGAATAGAGATGGAGGTTTTATGAATATTCTGCTGTATATCACGACCGTACTGATTTGGGGAACCACGTGGCTGGCATTGAAATGGCAGCTTGGCGTCACAGCGATCCCGTTTTCGATTGCCGGACGCTTCCTGCTGGCGGCGTTTATCATGCTGGCTTATCTGTTATTACGAAAGAAACTGACCGTTCCGAAGGGGGAGGTGCTTTATCTAATTTTACTGCAAGGCGTGTTCTTGTTTTGCTGTAACTTTCTCTGTTTTTATACCGCCAGTGCCTGGATACCCAGTGGCTTGATCGCGGTAATCTTTTCCACCTCAACGCTTTGGAATGCGCTGAGTGCCCGGTTTATTTTTCATAAACAGATCCAGCCGAAAGTTTGGCAAGGTGGTGGGTTAGGGCTGGTGGGTTTATTGTTTCTGTTCTGGCCGGAAATCTCAGCACATTCAGCCTCGATAAACGTGTTGAAAGGCTTAGGTTTAGCGTTATTGGGCACACTGTTTTTTTCATCAGGCAATCTTATTTCCGCACGTCTGCAAACCCTGGGTGCCACACCGCTGCAGACCAACGGCTGGGCCATGTTATGCGGCGCCACTGTGTTGCTGGTGGGTAGCTTGTTTTCCGGTTTGAGTTGGCAAATTGATCCCAGCCCACGTTATTGGGGCGCCTTGGTATATCTGGCTTTCTTTGGTTCTGTGATTGGTTTTACTGCCTATCTAATGCTGGTGGGTCGAATTGGAGCCGAACGAGCCGCTTACAGCACAGTGTTATTTCCGATAGTGGCCTTAAATTTATCTGTTTGGTTTGAAGATTATCACTGGTCACTTTCCGGGTTATTCGGGTTGGGTTTGGTTATCGCGGGGAATATTCTGGTTTTTTACCGCCCAGCAAGTAAGAGTGGCGATGGTATAGGTGTATTGAAGACAAATACATAATATTCATTATCACAAATATTATGTTCAATGATCTAGCTTTGTATAAAGAGGCTCTGCGAACAGAGTCTCCTTTGTATCCACTTAGTTAATAGAACAGGTGATAAAGGATCATTGATAGATTTTGCTTATTGTAATAATCGTCTAAATAACATTGCTTCTCATTTGCATTATTGATAATAATTATCATTAATAACTCATAATGAGAGGCAATCAAAATGACTACTAAAAAATTAGTATTAATTCGGCATGGTGAAAGTATCTGGAATCAGGAAAATCGTTTCACAGGTTGGACAGATGTCGAGCTATCCGCAAAAGGGATAGAAGAAGCCCATCAGGCGGGGAAATTACTGCTTAAAGAAGGTTATACTTTTGATTTTGCTTATACTTCTGTACTGAAACGTGCCATTTCAACACTTTGGTATATTCAGGAAGAGATGGATCTGCAGTGGATACCAGTAGAAAAGGACTGGCGATTGAATGAACGTCACTACGGTGCGCTGCAAGGCTTAAACAAGGCAGAAACGGCACAGAAATATGGTGATGAACAAGTGCTGTTATGGCGTCGGGGCTATGCTATTACGCCGCCAGCGTTAACTGAAGACGATGAACGCTTTCCAGGCCATGATCCGCGTTATGCCAAACTGAACAAAGAACAATTACCGGTTACCGAAAGTTTAGCGATTACCATTGATCGCGTTATACCGTATTGGAATGATGTCATTAAGCCAAAAGTCGCATCTGGTGAAAGAGTGATTGTCGCGGCTCATGGTAATTCGTTACGCGCCTTGGTAAAACATCTCGACGGGATCAGTGAAAAAGACATTCTTGAGTTGAACATTCCAACGGGCGTGCCACTGGTCTATGAACTCGATGACGATATGCAGCCAGTAAAGCATTACTACTTGGGAGACCCTGAAGAGATAGCCGCTAAAGCACACGCGGTCGCAAATCAGGGTAAAGCCAAGTAGTCCGCAGAGATCGTCAATTGTTTGCGCAAATGCGATCTCTACCCTGATTTTTAGCCTGGTAAAGTAAACGATCAGCTGCTTGAAGCATTTCATCCAGCTGATCCGTTATATCATCAGTCACACCGAAACTAGCTGTTATATAAACAGGGTGCCCGAGGTCCATTGGTGTATCTTTTAAGTCATGGCGGAAGTGCTCTATGCGAGTTAACGCCACTTCAAACGGCATATTGAACAAAATTAAACCAAACTCTTCCCCGCCCAAACGGAAAGTAATGCCATCCGGAAAATGATTTTGAAATAGGGCGGAAATCGCTCGTAAGACAGTGTCACCACCATTATGGCCATGCACATCATTAATTCGTTTGAAATGGTCAATATCCATGGTGCATAGCGTGATTTGATGTCCTGCTGATTTGGCCAAGCGAAATTTTTTCTCTATTTTATCGAACAGATAGCGTCGATTAAACAGTTGTGTCAAATAATCGCGATAGGTGCTTTCACGCAATTTTGCCAGCAATTCTAATGTTTCAAGGTTATGGTTGATTCGACATTGCAATTCTTCCGGCGCAAAAGGCTTCGTTAAAAAGTCATTCGCACCGTATTTAATAAAACGGGCCGACAATGATTTTTCATTCATGGCCGAGATGCCAATGATCGCCAGCTCTTCTTTATCTTTTTTCTCACGCAGTGCTTTGACTAACTCCATACCATTCATTTTTGGCATGTGATAGTCAGCAAGAACGAGTTTAATTTCAGGGTGCTGATTAATGATGCTGAGTGCTTCAAGACCATCAGCAGCTTCATAAACATTGAGTAAGCAGCGTTTTAATTGACGAGAAACAAACTGCATACCAGTAAATGAATCTTCTACCACAAGAATAGAGATAAATTGGTTGAGATAAAGGCGGCGTAGCAGGCTTACAACGTAGGTAAACGAAGTTTTTGAGTCTTTAATAATATAATCGACCAGCCCACGCTCCAATAATTCATCGCGTTTATCTTCACTGAAACTGGCAGTCATGACAATAGCAGGAATATTCCACTTCAATACCTCATCCAATGCTTCACCATCGGGGGCATCAGGCAGTGTTAGATCAACCAGCGCGGCAAAATAATCATGATTTGATGCCAGCCGCGCTTTAGCATCGGCCAGTGTATAAGCTGAATCGACCTCAACATTTAACTCTTTGCGAATATTCGCGCTGAGTGCTCGAGAGATCATCATGCTGTCTTCAATCAAAAGGATCTTATTCATAGAATGCGCGTACAGTCATCATATGGGAATATCGTGAGGCTTAAGTATAACCATAACAGACTAACGCTGTTTACTACGGACTTTTGATTCTGTGGCGAACACCTATTTGTTTGGCGTAATTAGCTGCACAGGCAGGAAAAAACGAAGAATGAAATATATTGGACGGAGATTACGGAACAGAAAAATACAAGAATTTCTGTTCCGCAGTCACATTATTTATGACGTTCTTTCAGGCAGTTAACAACATCAGCCAGTTTCAGACCTTCGTTTTGCAGCAAGACAGTCAGGTGATACAGCAAATCGGCTGATTCATTGATCAACTCTTCCCGATCTTTTGCCATGGCAGCCAGTGCAACTTCAACACCTTCTTCGCCTACTTTCTGCGCAATACGTTTGGTGCCTTTGGCATACAAGCTTGCAGTATAACTGGATGAAGGATCGGCATTTTTACGACCAGCCAGGATCTGCTCCAACTCAGCTAAAAAGCCCAGTGGCAGAGCAGGGTGCTCATCAAAACATGATGGGCATCCACGGTGACAAGTCGGGCCAATCGGGTCAGCAGCAACCAATAGACTGTCATTGTCGCAGTCGGTGGTAATAGCACGCAGTTGCAGCACGTGACCAGAGGTTTCACCTTTCGTCCATAAACGGTTTTTACTGCGACTAAAGAACGTCACATGACCTGTTTCCAGCGTTTTATCCAGCGCTTCACGGGTCATATAACCCTGCATCAATACCTGACCGGTATGTACATGCTGCACAATCGCAGGGATCATACCGCCAGTTTTTTCCCAATCCAGACGAGTTGGGTCAACAGTAATTAAATCAGTCACGGATCTGCACTCCTTCGTTACGCAGATAAGCCTTTAATTCAGGGATCGGAATAATTCCCTTATGAAATACGGAAGCAGCCAGTGCACCATCAACGTCAGCGATCTGGAAAGCATCACGGAAGTGTACCATTTCTCCGGCACCACCTGAGGCGATCAACGGCACTTTGCAAAGATCACGGATCAGTTTCAGCTGCGTTAAATCGTAGCCTTGGCGCACACCGTCCTGATTCATCATATTCAGCACGATCTCACCGGCACCACGTTTTTGCACTTCCACAACCCAATCTGGGGTTGTCCATTTAGTAATACGGGTACGAGTTTCATCACCGGTGTATTGTTTAACCTGATATTGACCTGTAGCAGCATCAAAATAGGAATCGATACCAACCACAATACATTGCACACCAAAACGATCGGCCAGTTCAGTGATCAGTTCAGGGTTAGCCAGTGCAGGGGAATTGATCGAAACTTTATCTGCACCAAATTCCAGAATGCGTTTTGCATCTTCAACCGATTTAATGCCGCCAGCGACACAAAAGGGAATATCGATCACTTCTGCAACACGGCTCACCCAGCTTTTATCCACCACACGGGCATCAGAAGAGGCGGTGATATCATAAAACACCAGTTCGTCAGCGCCTTCATCGGCATAACGTTTTGCCAGTGGCACGATGTCACCCATCACTTCGTGATTGCGGAACTGAACGCCTTTAACCACGACACCATCTTTAACGTCTAAACAGGGGATTATGCGTCTTGCCAGCATGCTTAGCCCTCCAGAAAAAATCCTTTTTAAAACAATTCATTATGTGAATTCCATGGAGAGATAAAAAATGTAATTTTCATCTCAATTTCATATGAAAATATATATTTTTTTAAATAAATGCATACGTATGCATAACTGATACAGACATTGTAAGAGAAAAATAAGTTGTCGTCATTTTATTCCTTGTAATGGCGCATGAATGAATGGCTTTAATTGGGTCCACTTTCATCAGTTCATGATACACCGGTTTTACTCTATTGTTTTGTCGTAAAGTAAACGCTGGATGAATTTGAAAACATGGACTGACTGCCGTTGAAAAAATGTGCTGTGAGTTGGTGATAATAGGAGCCGTGCAAAAGCAAATGGTTGGCTTCAGCCGAAGGCTGGATACTAAAAAGAGCGGATTTCAATATACCCGATACACCGGAAAAATCCATTTGTCGACTTGCAACCCAGTGTGCAGTTATAACCATGGCCGCACATTTTTATAGCGAATTGATTAAACAGAGTGGAGAGATGCTGTTTATAAATCATTGCGTATCAAACTTAATCTGACGCTGTTATTACAGCAATGGATGCCCCTGGTGTCAGAATAGTTGTCGCCTAATCTGAATAATCTAAATGTGAAGACCGGGGGCGGATAAAGAGTGTCGAATGGCTCGTTATTCAAGTGAGCGTAAGGCCGCTTTGCTCAAGAAGCTGTTGCCTCCCATCAACATGTCGGTTGCTGAGTTAGCTCGGCAGGAAAACATCAGCGAAGTCACTCTGTATAATTGGCGAAAACACGCCAAAGACGGAGGGGCTCCTGTGCCCGGGGACAACAAACTGACCGATGAATGGCCCGCCGAGGCCAAGTTCGCCGTCGTGCTGGAAACCGCTGCGCTTTCCGAGATTGAACTCAGTGAGTATTGCCGCCGCAAGGGGCTCTACCCCGAGCAGGTCCAGCAATGGCGCCAAGCCTGTATTCTGGGCCAGCAATCCGCTCGTGCTCTACAGCAGGCCGAGAAGGCACAGTCCAAGGCGGACAAGAAGCGCATCCGGCAACTAGAGCAAGAGTTGCGTCGTAAAGACAAGGCCCTGGCCGAGGCGGCAGCTCTGCTGATATTGCAAAAAAAGCTCG
>ERZ650300.621-NODE-621-length-21738-cov-11.480284_pt1 | contig 21738 bp, 22 predicted proteins | sample MGYA00376236_ERZ650300 | MGnify/ENA primary metagenome ERZ650300 (study PRJEB26733, sample SAMN07839303) | wastewater metagenome | biome: urban; feature: wastewater treatment plant; material: waste water | place: USA: North Carolina | collected 2016-04-28 ...
ATAAATATATCATCTCGCTAAAGCGAGACGCAATTGATTATTCATAATTACTCATCAATCATTTCTTACTTCTAAACATACCTACAAGGTTTTTTCAAACCTTGCAGGAAATCCAGCAATAAATTCGGTTTTAACACTACTCGACCTGCAAGGTTTTCAAAACCTTGTAGGTCTTCTTGTAGGCGGCAATTCTAATCATACCTACAAGGTTTGAAAAAAACCTTGTAGGTAATCCAGTAACAAAAACTTGTTCTAGCGCTACTCGACCTGCGAGGTTTTCAAAACCTTGTAGGTCTTATTGTAGTATGTGTTTCTACACTTACAAACGAAAATTTGACTACACATTTTTTACAAAATTTGAATAGGAATGGGCTTTAGCCCATTCTTTACGTAGTGTTTCGCATTGGGCTTTAGCCAAAATCTACTATAATTTTGGCTAAAGCCTATCTGTAATTTATAAATATATCATCTCGCTAAAGCGAGATGCAATTGATTATTCATAATCACATATCAATCGTTTCTTGCTACTAATCATACCTACAAGGTTTGAAAAAAACCTTGCAGGAAATCCAGTAACAAAAACTTGTTCTAGCACTACTCGACCTGCAAGGTTTTCAAAACCTTGTAGGTCTTAGAATACAAGCCAACTCCTCATTCCAAAAAATCCCCTTGTTACTCTTTAACCCCGATAGGAGCGGCATCCTTTTTTTCACCTTTCGGGGGGAAAAAAGATATAGCGGATAGCGGGACGATGTTTCCTGAAATGCCTTTTGTGCCTGTTCCTAAATAATCCCCTTCACTATTTCTCTCCGTTTTTTATCTTTTTTATTTCGTATAAATCGGTTCTTCGGTCTTTGAGGATGCGCACGCTGCCGTGTTCGTGCAGCTCTTTGAGCAAATCCAAATCGACGTCGACAATCAGTGTCATCTCGGTGTTGGGCGTGGCTTCGGCTTTGATGCCGTTGCTCGGAAACGCAAAATCCGAGGGCGTAAACACCGCCGATTGCGCATACTGAATATCCATATTATTGACCTTGGGCAAATTGCCGACACAACCCGCGATGGCGACAAAACACTCGTTTTCGATGGCTCGCGCTTGGGAACAATGTTTGACTCGGGTGTAGGCGTTTTGCGTATCGGTCAGGAAGGGTACGAACAAGATATTCATCCCTTCATCGGCCATTAATCGGGAGAGTTCTGGGAATTCGACATCGTAGCAAATCATCACGCCAATTTTTCCGCAATCGGTATCAAAAGTTTTGATTTCGGAACCGCCTTTCATTCCCCAATGTTGCACCTCATTGGGCGTAACGTGAATTTTGGCATACATCTCAAAAGTCCCGTCTCGCTTACATAAAAACCCAACATTATACAAATTTCCGCCCTCTAAATACGGCATACTTCCGGTGATGATGTTGATGTTGTACGAAATGGCAAACTCCTGAAACCGCTTGCGAATTGGGTCTGAATATTTGGCCAATTCGCGTATGGCTTCGGCCTCGGTGAGGTGATTGTAATCGGCCATCAAAGGCGCGGTGAACAGTTCTGGGAACAACGCAAAATCGCAACCATAGCCCGAGACCACATCGATAAAAAACTCGGATTGTTCAAACAAGGCGTCGAGATTGGAGAGCGAGCGCATTTGCCACTGAATAAGCCCTAACCGAATCACCGATTTTTCGGTGTTGATGAGCTTGGGACTTTCGTCATAATAAATATTATTCCACTCGAGCAAAACGGCGAATTCCTTCGAATCTTCGTCGCCTACCAAATAATTTTTGATGACGCGCAACACGTGAAAATCGTTGCTCAACTGAAACGACAATACGGGGTCGTGTAGTTGTTTGCTTTTGATTTTGTCGATGTATTTTTTGGGCGACATTTTATCGGCATACTGTCCATAATTGGGAATTCGCCCCGCAAAAACTATCGATTTGAGGTTGAGTTGTTCGCACAATTCTTTGCGAGCGTCATACAAACGGCGACCCAAGCGCAAACCGCGATAATTGGGATGAATAAACACATCGATGCCATACAAAATCTCCCCAAACGGATTGTGGGTCGAAAACGAATAATTGCCCACGACCTCCAAATAATTATGGCGTTTGTCGACTAATTTTTCGTCTACAATCAACGACAAGGCCGAACCCACCACTTTGCCATCGGCCAAAATCACCAACTGTCCTTCGGGAAAAATGGCCAATAAGCGCTCAATGTCCTCGGAACGCCAATAGGAATCGGCCATTTCGGGATAGGATTCCACCATCGAGTTCTTGAGTTGCTTATAATCCTCAAACGCCAAATTGCGCAATTCTACTTTTTTGATTTTCGTTTGCATAGGGTGTGGGGTTTTAGGGGGTTAGTGAATTGGTTTTTTATAGCACGGAATGTTGGGTTGAGGGAATTTTTAGAATTGTGTCAAACAAACTAATTCTTTTAACATTATATAGAGGAGATATTAATCATTTTACTTAAAATTTCATCAGATAGGTGTTACAAGATTTTTTTATTTCCTTTTCTTAGATTTTCTTCTGCCCACAAAGGTTGAAGATTTGTATAATGAAAGCATTTGTTTTGGTCTTCTATTTTTGTTAAGTCAAAACTCGAACAAGGAATAATATGGTCAATATGCCAACCTCTAATTCCGTGATTTTTCCAATTCATTCCTTCTCTGAATTGATTTTCAATGTGAATCCGAGCATCTGTGATTGAACATCCCAATAATTCCAAAGTTTTTGCGGATTTTACACCTCTTTGATCATATATTGCTCTTCTTATTCTATGACTTAATAATACTTTTAATTTAAATTCGGGATCATTATTTAACCTTTTTACTTTTGCCGCATAACCTTTTTCTAAAAGAGTTTTTTTATTGCTTTTGTAATATTCTTTACTTCTTATTTTGCTTTTTTCTCGCTTTTCAATTAGTGATCGATTTCTGCACGGTATACAAATGTCCGATAAACCAAATTTTCCAACTTTTGAAGTTGTAAAATTTTCTCGTGATTTAAGTAATAAACATTTTTTACAGTTTTTAGATTCTATTTTTGAGTACTGTTCGAGTTGTCCTTTTCGCTTTTCAATTCGATATTCTCGACTTTGCTCCAGGATAGATTCTTTGTTCTGTTCGTAATATTCTTTTCCTCTTTTATTAAGTTCTACTTTATTTTTAGTGTACCAGTTATTTTTATAATTAGCATAATATTCAGTCTTTTTTGAGACTGCTTTTTTCTTACTTTCCGCTACTTTTTTAGAATTATTTTTTCGATAGCTCTCAATATATTCTTCGTTGCAAATTTTACAACTGCTATAAAGACCATCTGATTTATTTATATCTTTTGCAAACTCACAACGTTTTTTTTCTTTATTACATTTTGTGCAAATTTTCACTTCAGGTAATTTATTATCCTGAAGTAATAATTTTGTCTGGATTATTCTAAATTCTGATTTCTTTTTTACACAAACTTTGCAAGTCGAATTTCTTCCATAAAGTCCATTTTTCTTTAAACTGAATGCGGTCAATTCTTTTTCTTGATTACAATATGTACAATTTCGGCTTTTCAAAATGTGTCGTAACTAATTAACAAACCCAAATATACTCAAAAAATTCCATTTACAAACGGTTACAAACAATTACAACCGAAAGTAAATGGGATGCAACCGACTAATTATCAATCGGCACCGCATCTTTGCCCTGTCGAAATGAAACAACGACCTTGTTGCTCATCCGACACGAACATTTTAATTATATGCCTAACTTTTAAATTTACACGCCATGAATGCAATGAAAAACAGAGTACAATTAATCGGTCACGTAGGAAACGAACCAGAAATCAAAACCTTCGACGGAGGTAAAAAACTAGCCAACCTTACTATCGCTACCAACGACACTTACCGCAACGACAAAGGCGACAAAGTAGAACAAACCGAATGGCACAAAGTAACTGCCTGGGGAAAAACGGCCGACATCATCGAGAAATACGTGACCAAAGGCAAGGAAGTAGCCATCGAAGGCAAACTCACCCACCGCAGTTACGAAGACAAGAACGGGGAAAAACGCTACATCACCGAAGTGATAGTGAATGAAATCCTTTTGATTGGTAAATAAAATCTGAAGCTATGAATGTACAAGTATTTTCCGTTCGGGTAGATGCTCCTCATTTGGCGCACGACCAGCAACAACTTAATGATTTTATCGCCTCGGTAGAATTGGTACAATCTGATACCCATTTCATCGAATCCGATGCTAGTTATTGGTCGGTTTTGTTGCACTATAAAGAGAAAATCAATCTTGCGCCTCGTGAAAAAGAGTCACTCACCGACTTAACCCAAGACCAAGTCGATAGGTTTGAACACTTGAAAAAATGGCGCAACGAAAAAGCCAAAACTAATGATTTGAAACCATTTGTAATTTGTCACAACAGCCATCTGATTCAAATAGCGGTGCAACATCCCAAAACGAGTTCCGATTTTCAATGGATTAAAGGATTTGGAGAAAAACGAACGCAACACTATGCGGATGAAATCATACAACTATTAGAAAACATATATCTTAATCAGGAAGAATTAATTTAAAACATATAAGCCATTTGAGTTTTCTATAAGCACAGAATTTTTCAAAACCATAAAAGGCATTTAAGGACATAAAAGTTGAGTAAAAGCTTGAATGTTCTGAATGTCTTTTTGGTTTAATATTTTGTGCTTTGTGAAATTTGTGGTTAATTATTGGTCACGGATGTCGCGGATAAAACGGATGAAACGGATTTTCAATAGAACTTAAATGACCTTATATGCCTTATATGGTTTACTACTTTGCGAGCCTTGGGCTTGCTTTGTGAACTTTGTGGCTAATTATTGGCCACGGATGCCGCGGATAAAACGGATGAAACGAATTTTCAATAGAACTTAAATGTCCTTAAATGGTTTACTACTTTGCGAACCTCGCGCTTGCTTTGTGAACTTTGCGGTTAAACTACACAACGTTTTTATTTACAAAACTTCAATGACTCATTTGTTTCAAAATTTAAAGCAAATTAATACAACCCTCTCGCCACTCGATAGGTATTAGCGTGCGCCTCGATTATAGTTTTTATCGCTGGGGAATAACCGCCACCCATACTCACTTGTACAGGAATCCCTAATGATTTACAAAGACCTAAAACATAGCTATCTCGAGTTTTGCAGCCTTCTAAAGTACACCCTAATTTTCCCAATTTATCCGTACCCAAAATATCCACACCCGCTAAGTAAAAAACAAAATCGGGACGATGGATGTTCAATAATTCTGGAAGTGTTTCTTGTAAAATTGACAAATAAGTAGTGTCATCCGTCTTGTCTGGCAAAGCGATATCGTAATCTGAGGTTTCTTTTCGAAAAGGATAATTACTTTGACCATGCATTGAAAAAGTAATGACATCAGCATTATTTTGAAAGATTTCTGCTGTGCCATTGCCTTGATGTACATCGAGATCTACAATGAGGATTTTATGGCACTTTTTCTGATTAATGAGATATTGAGCTGCAATCGCTTGATCGTTAAGCAAACAAAAAGCCTCTCCTCTGTCCGAGAACGCGTGATGGGTTCCACCAGCAATGTTAAAAGCGATACCGTTTTCCAACGCGTGATTACAACCCACAACTGTACCTTGTGCAATACGCAACTCTCGCTCGACCAATGCTGCTGAAAGTGGAAATCCGATACTTCGAACGGCTTTAGCGTCGAGGGTCAATTCGGTAAGAGCCTTAACGTAACTTACAGTATGTACAGCGTGCACCAAGGATAAATCAATACTATCAGGAGAATAGAAATCTGTGCACTCAGCGGTTCCTTCGTGAAGTAACTGCTTGGGAAGCAGTTCGTATTTAAGCATCGGAAAGCGATGCCCTTCTGGTAGTGGATGGTTATAAATGGGATGGTTGGCAATAAAAAACATAAAACACACAGTTGAGTGTGCAATGTAGTAGCAATTTTAGAATTACGCTACTTTTTTAATCAAATCAAACATAGGACAACGGCCGCAACGTTTGTTTTCGCCTTTCTCGTATTTTCCGCAACACTTTGATTTGCAGTTTTCGGCAACTTTGATTTTGGCCAAAAGCGCTTTCTTCTTTTGGTCTTTCTTTTCTTTTTTGCCTTTTTTCTTGTCCTTTTCTTTGTCTTTCTTACTCATAATTTTGAGTCTTAATTTCGAAGGCAAATATATGTTGTTTTTATCTATTCTAAATAAACTTTAACATAAAAAAGCATAAAAAAACCCGAATCACATATTCGGGTTAAAAATTGTAAAGAAGTATTACTTGGCTGCAGCAGCTGCGGCAGCACTGGCAACAGCAGCTTGCTGAATATCGCGGTCAAACAAATACAAACCTCCTTTATCATCACCAATCAAATTGATTTTATCCAAAATAGATTTAGCTGTAGCTTCTTCTTCAATTTGTTCAGCTACATACCATTGCAAGAAATTGTGTGTGGCATAATCTTTTTCAGCAAAAGTTATATGCACCAATTCATTGATAGAATTTGAGACAAAAATCTCGTGTTTGTACAATTCCTCAAACATCCCTTGAAAAGCATCATAGGTTGTTTTTGGCGCTTTTAAATCGGTGATTTGTGCGTGACCACCACGTTCATTGACGTATTTAATCAGTTTCAACATATGAGCACGCTCTTCATCGGATTGCGCATACATAAACTGTGCAATACCTTCGAGACCATTCACTTCGGCCCAACAAGCCATTGATAAATAAATCTGTGAAGACTCTGCTTCTATTCGAATTTGATTATTTAGTGCGACTTCAATATTTTTAGACAACATAGTTTTCTTTTTTAAGTTAATGACAATTTTAAAAAACGGATTTAGGGAAACACTAAGATAACAATTAGAACACAATTATAAAGGCAAAATATTAAAAACCATCATAAAATTTCTGCATCACAAATTGCTTCAACTTGGTATCGTAATATCCATTAATATAATAATTCTTATGCCTGAAAGTACTTTGCAAAACGGCTTGTGGGTTTTCAAAAGAAAACTGACCTATAAAATCGGTGGCCAAAGGCTCAGGTTTTGAGTTGATATGATTCCCTTTTTTGTCCAAAACACTTTCAAAATAAACATTCAGTGGAATAAAATAAGAATTGGTTACAAAGTCACCCCCATTTGGTGCAAACCCAGTAGACAATTGCTCTATTTCTTGATTACCCCCTATGGTTAGAAACAAGTTTTTGGGTGTTTTATAGACCGTAACACCCAAATCAGTACCCGATAATTGCTTCAAAAACTTGGCTGTGGTTTTCATTGCTTTTGGTCGCTGATTCATAACTTGAGCGAACAAAGGTGAGTTTTTGAAAGTGATGGTGTCATTTTTTGTAACACTAAATTCTTTGATTACCGCATCAGTTTGAAAGTCTTTGTAGCCAAAATGCAATTCCTCATCATTCGCAGTTACTTGATATATTTTATTTTCGTGATAATAAGAATTCGACAACCCATTAAGGCGTTTCAAAGGAAATTGGAGAATGCTACGCTCAACGAGTTTTAAGGTCTTAAAATCCAATTGAAACAACTGTGTTTCATTAAAATTATGGTCGAAAGTGAAGAGAATATCGTTCTCTCGTACATAAAATTTGGATTTACTAGTAGCTTTAAACAAGGGATTATAAGCACGTGTTTCTATTTTTTCTAATGGCAAAACAGACAAAATCATTGATAAACTGATGGCTTCTTTTTTACTATTGACAAACTCAAAACCACTAAAATCAAGAAGATATTGTGTTTTTTCACCTCCTTTAAAAACATAAAGTACTAAAGCTTCGGCAGTATTTTTTTTGGTGAGAACATAAAAATTATTGTTCTCATTAAAGGCGTTGAGCACGGTTTCTCGTTGTAAAGGCAACTGAAGATAATTAGCCGTCGTCGTCTTTGCAACCAAATCATAATGTACTGCAACTATGTTTCTAAAATTAGAATCAGTCCAATATAGCGTAGGATTTTCGTCTGGCCCAAAAGAGTAACCTGCCATCAATTTGTAACCAACATCGGGTCTTTTGGTCACCATACTGTCTTTAAAAAACAAGAAAGGACTGTACTTTAGAATCGTTGTTTTTTCTTTATCGGTAGCAAAAACAAAGACATTATCATTTTGTCTATCAGAGGTATTGATGATTTGATGGTACTCTTTTGCTTTTTTTAATTCTAAAGGATGAGAAGCCAATCTAACTTGACTAAAAGTCAAAAAAGTACTTCCTAGAAATAAAAGAACCCATACTTGCTTCATAATGATTTATATTAAAAATAGTACAATTTTTGCAGCAAAGAGTATACCAGAAATTGAAGACTTACTCATTCATAATTTGCTGAAAATAATCAACAAATTGTCCCAAATGCAATCCATCCATCAAACCGTGATGTACGTGCACCGACATATTCATTCGTTTGCTTCCATCGTTTTGCACCACCATTTTTCCAAAAGAAATTTTTGGGCAACTATCAGGAAAAGTAAAGCTTCGAGCGTGCGATAAAGACGTAAAATCCAACCAAGGCAATGCCGAAAAATGAATTAAGTTATCCGAATCAAAAGAACGAGTAAACAAGCCTGTGGTGTTTTGAATGCGTTCGATTTCTTCTAGCGCATTTTTTTCAAAAACAGTAAAATCGGGATGAAATTCAGTCAACGAAAAACCAAAAGTCCCGTCAGAACGACCAATTGTAGGAGAACCATCAATCCTATCATAAACCACTATAGTGTCGTTTTCTATGCGGTATCTAAAATTTTCTATAGCATTGACCGCTTGTAAGGTTTTGTGCAAATAATAAACAAAGAAAGAAGATGAAATGGATTTGGCTTTTTCGTATGCCTTGGTGCAGTCTATAGCCACTGTAGCACCAAAAAAAGGCTCACTCATTTGTCTAAAAAAATGAAAATGCTCTTTTCTGTTCCAATTTTCAAGGTCAAACGGCTGCTTCATTAGGTTAAAAGTGGAATTATATCGGTTAATTGTTGCAAAGTAGTAAAGTTAGGATGCTCTACTTTGTGGTCTATTTTCTCGTGTGCCCAAGTCGTGTGAAACGGAATGTGTGCAGCATAACCACCTATTGAAAGCACCGGTAAAACATCTGATTTTAGAGAATTACCAATCATATAAAACTCATCGGGTTGTATCTCCAAACGTTTAATCAAATCCAAATAATCAATTTCTTGTTTGTCTGACATCACTTCAATATGATGAAAATAAGGCCCCAAACCTGAATTGTGTAATTTTCGTCTTTGGTCTAATAAATCTCCTTTGGTCGCTACAACCAATTTATATTTTCCACTCAAAGCTTCCAAGGTTTCGGTTACGCCGTCCAATAAATCAACTGGTTTTTCTAGTAAATCTTTTCCGTATTGAACAATTTTTTCAATCGCTTCAATGGAAATCGTATTGTTAGAAATTTTCATAGCTGCCTCAATCATAGATAAAATATAGCCTTTGATGCCGTAGCCGTATAATTTTAAATTGGCAATTTCTATTTGAAACAATTCAGAAGAAATTCCTTGATGCGAAAGGTAATCTTCCATCAAACCGCAGAATTTTTTTTCGGTTTCATCAAAATACATTTCGTTGCCCCAAAGCGTATCATCGGCATCGAAAGCAATTACTTTTAGCTTTTTCATTTTCTTCAATTAAAATTTAAAGTTTAAAAGTACAACATTTCATTGGGGTTGCTCCGCTTTTGAAAGCAAAAAAAAGCATAAAAAAACCGCTCCAATTAGAAGCGGTTCCGGTTGTGTTGTGGGTTATAGTGTTTTAAACTAAATTGGCTGCGATTAAGTATTCTGCAATTTGAATCGTGTTCGTTGCAGCTCCTTTTCTCAAGTTATCAGCCACAATCCACATATTCAAAGTATTGTCTTGGCTTTCGTCACGACGAATTCTACCTACAAAAACTTCATTTTTCCCTTCAGCATAACGAGGCATTGGATATGTAAACGTGTCCAAATTATCTTGAACTACTACTCCATCTGTATGGTGTAAAATGTTACGCACCTCAGCCACATCAAAATCATTAGTGAACTCAACATTCACCGCTTCGCTATGTCCACCAACTACTGGTACACGAACAGCTGTTGCCGTTACTTTGATTGAATCATCGCTTAAGATTTTTTTGGTTTCGTTTACCAATTTCATTTCTTCTTTGGTATAACCATTGTCTTCGAAACTATCACATTGAGGAATACAATTGCGATTGATTTTGTATTTGTACACCATTTCGCCTTCAATTCCAGCTACTTCATTTTCAAATTGTTGTACTGCTTTTACACCCGTACCAGTGATAGACTGATAAGTAGAAACAATTACACGTTTGATGTTGTATTTTTGATGTAAAGGTGCCAAAGCCAATACCATTTGGATAGTTGAACAGTTTGGATTAGCAATGATTTTGTCTTCTTTAGTCAATTGACTAGCATTGATTTCTGGAACCACTAATTTTTTGGTTGGGTCCATTCTCCAAGCCGAAGAATTATCAATTACAGTAGTACCAGCGGCTGCAAATTTTGGAGCCCATTCCAAAGAAGTTCCTCCTCCAGCAGAAAACAAAGCAATATCTGCTTTTAAATCTACCGCCGTTTGCAATCCTACCACTTTATATTTTTTTCCGTTGAATTCTATTTCTTTTCCTACTGATTTTTCTGAAGCAACAGGAATTAACTCTGTAACTGGAAAATTACGTTCTGCTAATACTTTCAACATTATTTCGCCTACCATTCCGGTAGCACCTACAACTGCTATTCTCATTGTATATAAATTTATAGTGTCTTATTATTGAGCCACAAAAGTACGTAATCTGATAAAGAAAACAACACGATTCACAATTTTTAACAAATTGTTACATTTTAAACAATTTGATTGTTTTTTACTTTTGAGCCACAAAAAAAACCGCCTCTTTTTGGGAAAAGAGACGGTTAAGTTAGACACTAGTGTAGCGGTATTATTTCTTTAATAAATCTCTAATTTGAGTCAATAATTCTTCTTGAGTTGGTCCAGCTGGAGCTGCAGGGGCAGGCGCTTCTTCTTTTTTCTTCATACTGTTAATGGCTTTTACCATCAAAAAAATCACAAAAGCAATCACCAAGAAACTGATTACCGCAGCTAAAAATTTACCGTACAAAATACCTCCATCGGTTTTAAGACCGGCTAAATCTTCTACTTGAGCTGCTTTTAACGCAGGATTTAACAAAGCTGGCGTGATGACATCTGCCACCAAAGAATTAACAATAGCACCAAAAGCACCCCCAATGATAACTCCTACTGCTAAATCCATTACGTTGCCTTTCGCAATAAAAACTTTAAATTCTGAAATCATTCCCATAATAGTTCTAAGTTTAGTTTATACAAACAAATGTAAATAAAATAATTTTTACTTTACTCTCTGTAAAACACTCTTTTAACGCGTTGGGAAATACTAGTCAAGATTTCATAAGGAATGGTATGTAGCTTTTCGGCCATTTCGATTACAGTTGGGCTTTCGCCAAAAATGATTACCGCATCGCCTTCTTGACAATCAATAGCCGTTACATCTACCATTAACATATCCATACAAACGCTTCCGATAATGGTTGCTTTTTGATGATTAATCGACACATAACCCACTCCATTTCCCCAAAGTCGTGCGATTCCATCGGCATAACCAATGGGAATGGTAGCAACTTTGGTAGGCTTTTCAGCCATAAAACGACGACCGTAGCCAACAGAATCTCCAGCTGGAATCGTTCGGATTTGGGATATAACAGATTTAAGCGTACTCACATTTTCTAATTCTTTTTGTTCTTCGGCATCATTAGAGACACCATACAAACCAATGCCTAAACGAACCATATCGTATTGCGCTTTCGCAAAATTACTAATCCCCGAAGTATTCAAAATATGTCGAATAGGTTGAATATTCAACTCGGTAATCAATCGGCTAGATAAATTTTCGAACAATTCGATTTGAGATTCAACAAAAGCTTGATGATTTAGGTCGTCACTGGTGGCCAAATGCGACAATATACTTTTTACGCAAACCAATGTATTTCCTTTGAGTATTGCAACTAATTCATCAATAGTATCTTTTTCAAAGCCCAATCGGTGCATACCTGTATCGAGCTTGATATGAATGGGAAAGTGTTTTAGTTGCTTTTGTTCAGCAATTTTCAAAAAGGAGCGCAAGCCTTTCAAACTATAAATTTCGGGTTCTAATTGATGTTGAATTATCGCAGAAAAACTCGTAGACTCAGGATTCAAGACCATAATTGGCAAATGAATTCCTGCTGTTTTCAAGGCAATTCCCTCATCGGCGAAAGCCACGCCTAAATAATCTACTTGATGATGTTCTAATAATTTGGCAATTTCAAAACCTCCATTTCCGTATCCAAATGCTTTGACCATCACCATCATTTTGGTAGACGGTTGCAACTTTGAACGGAAGAAATTAAGATTGTGACTTATAGCATTGAGGTTGATTTCTAAAACCGTTTCGTGTTTTTTCTCCTCGAGTGCCAAAACAATATCTTCAAAATGAAAACTTCTTGCTCCTTTAATCAAAATAGTCTCATTACCAAAAGTGGCGCTATCCAACTGCGCTAAAAAATCGGCTGTAGTAGGATACGTAATGCAATTGACAAACTTGTGTTTAAAAGCGGTTATGGTCGTACCGATGCCAATCACACGATTGATTTTGTTCGAAATAACAAGCTGCGAAACTTTGGAATACAACTCTTCGTTCGACAATCCGCTTTGAAAAATATCGGATAAGATTACTGTTTTTTTCTTGTACTGTTTTTGACTTTCTAAGAAATCCAATGCAATTTTTAAAGATTGAAAATCGGAACTGTAACTATCGTCAATAATTGTGGTGCTGTTGATACCGTCTTTGACCTTTAGACGCATTTCGACAGGATACAACAAATACATTCGATGTTCGATAGTTACCCTATCATAGCCCAAATGCAAGAGAACCATCAAACAATGAATCGCATTTTCGATAGAAGCATCATCTTGAAAAGGAATGATGATATCAAAAGCATACGATTCTAATTGAATATGCAGTTTGGTTTTATCTAAAATGCTTGATTTTTGAATAAAAACATCGGCAGTGGCATCTTTAAAACTCCAAGAAAAGGTTTTCAATGTTGGTTTCAAAAATGCATCGATGGTTTTATTTTTATTATAAATCAACAAATCACAGTGTTTAAAAAGCTGTAATTTTTCTTTAATTTTTTCACCAATAGAAGAAAACCCTTCGTCGTGAGCCGAACCAATATTTGTCAAAATCCCAAGCGTGGGCTGAATGATTTTTTCTAAATATCCCATCTCATTTACCGTAGAAATTCCAGCTTCGAAAATTCCGAAATTGTGTTGCTTGGCAATCGCCAACACAGACAAGGGAACCCCTACTTGTGAATTGTAACTTTTGGGACTACGAATAATAGAATAATCGGGGCTTAGCAAGAAATTGAGCCATTCTTTTACAATAGTTTTCCCGTTGCTACCCGTAACTCCAATTACTGGAAAATGAAACAAACTACGATGATAACTCGCCAACTCTTGCAAGGCTGCTAAGGTGTTTTGCACCACCAAAAAATGAGCTTTTCCTACACAATCCTCAGGAATGTACTGCACTACAAAATGAGTAACACCTTGCTGGATTAAATCAATTATATACGAATGTGCATCGTTGTTAGGACCAATTAAAGCAAAAAACAAAGTATGCGGTCCGTTTTGCAGGGAACGGCTATCTATAGAAATAGCATCAATAAGTAAGGAAGCATCACCTTCGAACGAGGCATTTATTTGTTTTGCAATCGTAGCAATTGTAAGATTCATCAGGCATTGGGTTTGAAAGTAAAATTAGTAAAACACAACTAATCCGAACCGTGGTTTTAATTTTATTTAACGAAGTTCTCTCATATTTCTTGCTACGTTAAAAAAAAGAAGCAAAAAGCTATTTTAGATATATTTGTAAATGAAAACCCAAATGCTTTGAAAAAAATACTTCCTTTCTTTTCGTATCTATTCCATCCGGTCTTTATTCCGCTGATGGCGACGTTGTTTTATTTCTATTATAACGAAACACTATTTCAACTAAAAGAAAAAGGATTTGTTTTATTACAAATCACAATACTGACTGTTATAGTTCCAATCCTTATTTATTTTTTATTAAAAACACTAAATAAAATAGATTCGGTGATGGCTTATGACTTAGGACAACGAAAAATCCCTTTGGTGCTTCAGAGTTTTTTATTCATTCTATTGGTAAAAAGAAGCATCACCATTGACCGTTATTTTGAATTGCATTTCTTCTTTTTGGCAGCCTTGATGAGCACTTTAATTGCGCTCTTGTTGCTTTTTGCAAAAATAAAAGCGAGTATTCATATGCTTGCTTTTAGTTCGCTGACGGTATTTGTTACAGGATTGCATTTACATCATCCTGATCATTTTCCGCTAATTGTTCCTTTTTTAATTTTTATGAATGGCGTTATCGCTTCCTCGAGATTGGTGATGCAAGCGCATACGCCAAAGGAGTTGATTATTGGTTTTTTGTCGGGAAGTATTCCTCAATTGTTGCTCTTGGTCGTTTGGTTATAAAATGTAAAAAATCAACCCAAGATTAAGACTTCGTAGTTGTACTTTTTCAGTACCAACTTGTCCTGATTTAAATAAGGAATTTACGCCATAATGCACATAAACATTGAAGGTATTGTAACCCGATGCCAAGTAAACTCCATAGCCGAATTTATTCAAATCGGTATTGTTTCGGATAATTATATTGGCTAGTGTGGCATCATAAACATTACGGTCATACACCAAATAACTCAATTTAAAACCTGCGTAAATGCGCCAAAACTTGGTGCTTTCAAAGGTAGAAGCACGCCATCTTAGCTCAATAGGTAAATCGGCAGTAAGCGTGGTGAATCGGTTTGTGCTATAAGTTCCGTCTCCCAAAATAGCATAATTGGGCGATTGATTGGTGCCAGACACCCCAAAGTTGTGATTGTAATTATTGTAGGTCAATCCAAGTCCTGCAGCAATAGCATAAGTCCTGTTTTTGTTTACCGGCATATCGCGTAAAAAACCGCCCGTAAAACCTGTAGATATCTTATCTTTTGAATAATCTTTTGGACCATTGACCATAGTATTGTACGTAATTCCAATGTAGAACTGGTCCTCTCGATACAAAGAATCTATTTTGACCCTAGGTCTTTCTTCATTACTAGTAAAATCTTGAGCAAAAGCTACACTCCCAGAAAAAAAAATAATAAGAAAGATAAAAACGCGCATACTACCAGAAATTAAAATGAATGACCAAGACCTGTTCATTGGTTTTGCCAAAATACAAATATACTACTTTGAACTCAAAATGATTGCGGAGTACAACAACCAACTTCTATTGGTTTTGAAAATCATACGCAGCGCCTTGAATTATATTTCGATTAGCAATCTCCTTATCCATATAATTCTGAATCAATGTTTTCTTTAGTCCCCAATTGGGAGCGATAAGCAAATCCCAATCTGAAATACCAAACAAGCGCTGAATGATGATATCGGGTCGCAACAACGGAATCAATTGACATAGTAAATTAGTATATTCCTCTAGAGTAAAGAGAGGAAAGGGATTTCGTTTGTAATGTACCCCAAGAATAGAACCTTCTACGATATGCAGATGATGGAACTTGACAAATTTTATTTGAGGAAACCGATTAATTTCGTGAATGTATTGCAACATCATTTCGTTTGTTTCTCCGGGAAAACCAAACACAGTATGTATACACAAATCAATAGGACGATTAGCAAAGAGCGCTACCGCATCAACAAATTCTTGATGAGAACATCCTCTGTTTATTTGCTGCAAAGTGGCATCGTATATAGACTCCATTCCCATTTCGACATCTACATTCCATCGGTCACAATACGATTCAAGCAGCGCAACTTTTTCAGCATCGAGACAATCTGGGCGAGTTCCTACCGACAAACCGACTATCACATCAGGCGCAACAGCTAAGGCTTCGTCATAGCATTTTTTCAAATACTCCACCGTCCCATAGGTATTGGTATTGGGCTGAAAATAAATAATAAATCGTTCGGCTTTATAGGCTTTTTTGGCTCGTTCTATGCCTTGTAGCACTTGCTCTGTAATGCTGGGTAATTTACGGGAAAGTTCTGGGGTAAATGAATCGGTATTGCAATAGGTACAACCTCCAAACCCTTTGCTTCCATCTCGGTTTGGACAACTAAAACCAGCGTCTACAATTACTTTGTATACCTTTTGTCCGTTGTATTTTTCACGTAAAAAAGTGCCATAATTGTTATAGCCTTTTCGCTCTGCTGTTCCACTTGTTCCCATATTGCAAAAATACTCATTTTTAGGGAGTGTCTACATGTAGCGATGGTGTTAAATTAAAAAAGCTCCTATAAAAGGAGCTTCAATTTTTTTTTTTGCAGAGAGGAAGGGATTCGAACCCTCGATACAGTTACCCATATACTAGCTTTCCAGGCTAGCTCCTTCAACCACTCGGACACCTCTCTAATTGGGATTGCAAATAACATAAAAAAAAATGAGTTAGAAAAGGAAAAAGTAATTATTATCCCATTTCTCCTCGTATTGCATTTTCGAAGGTATTTTTAAAATCAGTAGCTGGAATATTTAATCCCAAAAGATGCATTAACTTAGTAATGGCTGCCTCTGTGGTACAGTCTTTTCCTGAAATAACACCAATCTTTTTCAGCTCTGAACTCGTTTCGTATTTCCCCATATTGACACTTCCGCCAGAACATTGCGTAACGTTTACAATATGAATGCCCGAAATAATAGCTTTTTGTAGTAACTCAATAAACCATTCCTCTGTGGGCGCATTTCCAGAACCATAAGTCTCCAGAACAATACCTTTTAAATCAGGAATATGCACTAGTGTTTCCAATACTTTTTGATTGATACCCGGAAACATTTTTAGAATCACCACTTGGGTGTCAAATACCTTATGAACTCGCAAAGGTTGGTTTTCATCCAAAGGTAATAGTAAATCTTTGTTGACTTTTAAATGCACACCTGATTCAATTAAGAAAGGATAATTAGGTGAAGTGAATGCATTAAAATGCTCAGCACTAATCTTCGTTGTACGATTACCACGGTACAATTTGTATTCAAAATACAAACCGACTTCTGTAATCACGGGTTTACCGTTTTCTTGCAAGGATGCAATTTGTATGGCAGTAATCAGGTTTTCTTTAGCATCGGTTCTCAAATCTCCAATAGGCAATTGAGAGCCTGTAAAAATCACTGGTTTTCCTAAATTCTCTAACATAAAACTCAAGGCAGAGGCAGAATACGACATCGTATCTGAACCGTGTAATACCACAAAACCATCAAACGCTGTGTAATTTTGCTCAATCACTTCGGCAATTGCCACCCAACTTTTTGGACTAATGTTCGAGGAATCGATAGGGTTTTCAAAAGAAATAGTTTCAATAGCACAATCCAATAATTTCAATTCTGGAACGCGTTGCAAAAGCTTACTAAAATTGAAAGCTTTGAGCGCACCTGTCTCAAAATCCTTTTGCATACCAATCGTTCCACCGGTATAAATCAAAAGTATTTTGGTATTAGAGTGCATCCGTATATTTTAATTTATTAACTACTGGATTTGAATACATTGATAAAAAGCCCTCTAAAAGAACTGGATTATCGTGGTCGATTCGCATTTCTAAACGACGCTCGAATAACGATTTCTCATTCTCCGTGTACAAATGTGAATATTGATTCGTTTTATGTAAAATATCGTAGGCTATAAAATTGGTTGGCCATAACTTATAGTTCGTCAAAATCGCATCATCAATGGCTTGTGCTAAGGCTAAAACTTGCTTGTTGGCATTTTCCTCATTGGCAACAATAGTATCAATTTCGGAATCAATAACTTTTCCAATATGAATATGAATGCGTTTTTTTTGCCCTAAAACGCCGCTTAAAATGTTTTGAAAATCTTCGTTTTTCTCTTTAACATAGATTTCATTATTTGCTTCTGCCATCAATTGTGGCATTTTGAGCACATCGGTTGGGTCGTATTCATAGGAAATAGAAACAGGAACAATTTTAATTTTCTTAAAATACTCCATTACGTTTTTATCCTCCGAAGCCATCCCTAACATTTTCAAAACCCCAGGATTGGTGGCATCATTTCCGTCTTTGGTTCGTCCTTCGCGTTGTGCAATCCAAACCGAACGATTTTCGTGCAACAACAACTGCTTGATATATTCAGAAAGTAACTTAGAACTTTGCAGCATTTCTCTTGGCGAAAGCCCACGAAGTACCAAGAAATTTCTATTGAGTTTGGCTAATATTTTTAGGAAAGATTTCTTAACCAAATTATCTCCAATGGCCGAAGCCGTCATCACCAATCCGTGTTCGAACAAAGTAGCGTTGAGCAAGGTGGTGTCTAATAAAATATCTCGGTGATTGGAAATAAATAAATACGAAGTGTTTTTTTCTAAATGCTCAAATCCAGATGTGGTCAATCCTTCAGAGCTTTTCTCTAAAATTTTGCGTACCGATTGATAGATAAAATTGCACTGAAAATCACGAATTGAGTGGGTTCGCTTGAGTTGTTCTTTCCAAACCTCATCTGCTACATCAGGGAAAGAAAAATTCATTAATGCTTTCATCATCGGATGCTGAATCACATCGGATAGCGCATCGTTTACTTCGGTATCATAAAATGGCCGAATGGAGTCAAATTTTTGCATTTTGATTTTCATTTTTAATGGGAACAAAAGAACAAAAAAAAACGGAAACTTAAGGTACTTTTCGTCTTAAATCCCAAATACCCGTTTCGAATTTTCTGTTGTAATCTGAGCAATTTCGGATACACTTAAGTTGTAAATTGCAGCCAACTTTGCCGCTACATTCACCACATAACTGCTTTCGTTTCGCTTGCCACGGAAGGGAATCGGAGCCAAATAAGGCGAGTCGGTTTCGAGGACGATGTGTTGCAAATCAATGCGATCTAGGAACTGGTCAATTTTTCCGTTCTTAAACGTTACTACACCGCCAATTCCTAACAACATATTATAAGAAATGGCCTGTAATGCTTGTTCATAGGTTCCCGAAAAACAGTGGAATATTCCAAACAATTCTGGACTTTTCTCTTCTTCTAGAATTTCAAAAATTTCATCAAAAGCCTCACGACAGTGAATCACGATAGGTAATTTGTATTGCTTAGCCCACTGAATTTGTTGTCTAAAAGCAACTTGTTGTTCCTTAAGATGTGTTTTGTCCCAATACAAATCGATGCCTATTTCGCCAATGGCGTAGAACTTACGCTTGGCTAGTTCGGAAGCTACGTGCGCCAACTCGGCTTCGTAATTGTCTTTCACATAAGTTGGATGCAAGCCCATCATCAAAAAAACATTCTCTGGAAAATCCTGTTCCAAATCATACATAGCTTGCGTACAAGTCGAGTCGATAGCTGGAATAAAAAAGCGAGAAACGCCAGCATTGATGGCACGTTGTATCATTTCGCCTCGGTCTTGTTCAAATTCTTCGGAATATAAATGGGTATGTGTATCGGTAAAAATAGTAGTAGATTCCAATTGTGAAAATTTATAACGCCAAAATTACAACAATAATAAAAGAATAACAATTATTAGGATTTAGCAAGCTATTTTATAGTAAACAAAAAGATTCGCAAAATACCTTAAAAACTTTGCAAATCTCTTTGTAACTTCTTTGTTAGTATTTGTGAGATATTATTCTAAAGCACGCAAAAGCTCCTGAACTTCATCATAGTATTCAAAATCCTGAGAAATAGTCTGTAGGATCTGCTTACATCCTTTATAATCTTTATGTTTTAATTTTATTAAAGCCAGATTCCAAACTGATTTTTCTCTATAAAGAGAAGTTCCTGATTTCAATTCATTGAAAACTGTTTCTGCTTTTATATATTCATTGATTTGCAATAAAGAAACACCATAATAATATTGAATTTCAGCTGTTTTATGGTTTTTAAGAACTGCCTCAAAAAATGGAACTGCTTCTTTAAACTTCCCGTCATTAAAAGCTTTTTCAGCTTGTATCAAATTAACATTCGTATTACTCCTTTCTGTAAAATGGGCTTGCTCTGGATGATTATAATCATTAAAAGACGGATTTGGGTTGTAACCAAAAAAGAACAATCCAAATAAAACTACAACAGATGCCGCAGCAGCAAAATACCACGGACGCATCAACACCCTTTTTGGTCTTTCTTTATTAAAATACATATCTGAGATATCCAATAGATTTTTGCTGAACGTTTTTCTTTCCTCATCATATCTGAACTTATTATCCAATTGTGCTAAAACTTCTTTGAAAGCACTGAATTCCGCCGCAATTTCCTCATCTTCTAAAACTTGCTTTTCAAATTTTTTTCTTTCTTCAACCGTCATTTCCTCCTGAAGATATTGTTCAAATTGTATATAGCGTTCTTCGTTCATGACTAATTATTTTTTAGAGATTTAAAATTCTTTGCTTCCTGAATCCACTGGGTTAGCTGACCCACGCATAATGATTTCTTTTTACGCACATAACCGTAAGTTACGTTAAGTTTCTCAGCAACTTCTTCCATCGATTTTACAGCAAAACTCAGTTTTAGCAGTTCCTGGCATTTATCCCCTAATTTTTGGAACATCGTGTCAAAAAGATGTTGTTTCTCATCAAAATTTTCGGTGCATTCAACCAAATCGAGAGCAGATTCATTGATAGATGCAGAATCTTCATTAATTGTTACCTCTTTATTCGAAGTTTTTTTCAACTCATTAAGCCACTTTCTTTTACATAACAAAAAGAAATAAGCGTCAAATGGACAAGTCAACTGTAATGTATTGGCTTTTGCTTGATTAAAAAGCAAAATCATAATTTCCTGAACTACATCCTGCGCCTGATCCTTGTCGCCAGAATTCTTCGTAATGTAAAAAACCACTTTTGGAACGTAATTTTTATAAATGGCATGAATTATAGCCGAGTCATTCGCTGCAATTCCGTCGATATATTTTTGGTCAGGATGTATTTTACTTTTTGTCATATCGAAAATTATTAGCTAATGTAAAAAAAAGAATCTGAAAAAAAACAACAGTAAATAGGGTAACAATTAGACAAACAAATTGATATACAACAACAAAATGGTTATGTAAAAATTAAAATCACACCTCATGAAAAGTTATCAATTAACAAACGAAAAGGATTTTGCTAAGTTTCAACAAATATTATCGAATAAAATTCAAAACGGTTTTATCGTAATTGAAAAAAATGACAAACTTCCTTATGTAGTATTATCCAAAGAAAAGAAGCAGATTGATTCTTCTCTGCAACTTACTTTGGTTTTTGCTACACTTGGACTTTGGTCTATTGTATGGTTTTATTTAATCATTAGTCTTTCAAGAAAAAAACAAATTCTAGTTGCACTCGATGAAGACGGAAATGTTTTTGAAGAAAAATGCCTCTCCAATTAGTTTTTAAAAAAAAATAAATCAAAGGGTAACAATTTTCAAAGCCTGTTGATATAGTCATATAAAACTAAATAAATTTTAAACCAAGGGTAACAATATCAAACCTGAATTGATATAAGAATGTAAAAATTGAATTAACAACCAAATCTGAAAACCAACTGACAACGATCAGCTCAGATTTATAAAAACTAGAAATCATGAACACAAATTTTAGAAAAATCGGATTATTGTTTTTAGCC
>ERZ650300.623-NODE-623-length-21708-cov-7.037593_pt1 | contig 21708 bp, 19 predicted proteins | sample MGYA00376236_ERZ650300 | MGnify/ENA primary metagenome ERZ650300 (study PRJEB26733, sample SAMN07839303) | wastewater metagenome | biome: urban; feature: wastewater treatment plant; material: waste water | place: USA: North Carolina | collected 2016-04-28 ...
AGACCTTTTTGCTTAAGTATGACGGTACTTGGGCATGTGCGAGAGAGTGAAAAGTTTTACAAGTGATGCTGCTATCAAAGCGAGTTTTAGCTTCATCCGCTACGGCGCGGTTAAATGCCAGATATAAACCTTTCTTGTTTTTTTTGCCCATAGCATAGCTTATCGCTTCCAGTGTCTTGGTTTTACCAGTTCCGGCATAAGCAATAATTTTGAACGACTTCAATTTTAAAGCTAAATCTTCACAATTCTGTTGCTCTGTAGTGAGGACTAGATTTGAATTACCAAGCTTATCTTTTACACTATTATCTTTATTCACTATTAAATTCTCGCCAAATAAATCATATACACAATATACCACAGATTTATAATATTATTAATAATTATAAAATTTGGAAAGAAATCAAATATACTTCTAAAAATACTCATTAATATAAATCCTATAATAAACCAAGGTACAGATTTTTTAAAATCATACTTTTTACTGATTTGATTTTTAGCTTCAATAAATGAGAATATTAAAACTATCGGAATTATTGATAATGTCCTTACCAATTTTACTGTTGTCGCATATTTTCCAGCTTCATCGCCGTAAATATATCCAGCTGCCACAACTGATGATGTATCATTTATAGCACTACCAGCAAATATTCCAAAAAAATGCTGTGACATATGCAATATATGTCCTAATACTGGAAAAGTAAATACTGCAATAATATTAAATAGAAAAATTATTGAAAGTGAGCAAGATATATCATTTTCTTCTGGATTTATAACACTTGAAACTGCTGCTATTGCAGATCCACCACAAACACCTGTTCCAGCCCCTATTAAATTTCTCATTTTAAAATTTATTCCTAAATATTTACCTAAAATATTAGATATTAAAAATGAAGTTGTTATTCCTGTTAATATAATTGGTAATGATTCAATACCAGTCATTGCAATATTTTTAAGATTGATAGATAAACCAAGTAGAACAATTGATAAATGTAATATGAATTTAGATGAGAAACTTATACTTTTTCTATATTCTTTTTTTATGCCTAAAAATGTGGCAATCATCATTCCAATAAATATTGCAAAACCACCTGCTCCAACGGCTGGTACATATCTACCTAATGTATATGATCCTATTGCAATTATAAAAATAAATAACATTCCTTTTAAAAAATCAATTTTATTTTTCATATCTCAACCTCCTTTATATATATAATTATAATAAAATATCGCATATTTGAAAAATTGTTTATTTTTATATATAATATAGGTATATACCTATAAGGAGAATTACTATGACACTTAGACACTTAAGTATTTTCTTGACTGTGTGCAAGGAAAATAACATGACAAAAGCAGCACAAAAATTATACATTACTCAACCATCAGTAACACAAGCAATAAAAGAATTAGAAATTTATTATAATGTCCAACTTTTTGAAAGAAATGGAAAAAAAATAGCTATTAGTAAAGATGGATATAAGTTATTACCAATAGCAAAAAATATAGTTAATCTTTTTGATGAAAGCAAAAAAATTATGATTGATGATTTATCGTATGAATGTATTATTGGAGCTAGTGTAACAGTTGGAACATATATTTTACCTAATCTATTAAAAAATATTAATCGCATTAACAATCTAAATACTAAATATATTATTGATAACACCAATAGAATAGAAGAAGGATTACTAAACTCAACAATAGATATCGCAATTATTGAAGGTGAAGTACAGTCAAAATATCTAATTTCTAAATCATTTATGAAGGATAATTTAGGTATAGTTTGTTCATCAAAAAGTAATTTTCTATTAAATAAATCAAATAGTTTATATAGTCTAAATAACTGCAACTTTATATTTAGAGAAGAAGGAAGTGGAACAAAAAAACTTATTGAAGAAATATTTATACAAAATAATATACAAATAAATAATATTGGGACTGTAAATAATATTGAAGCCATTAAAAATATGGTTATAAATAATCTTGGAATTTCAATTCTACCTAAAATTTCCATAATAAAAGAAATTGAAGAAGGTACTATAAAATATATTGAATTTGATGATATCAAAATGAATCGAACATTTAAAATAGTTTATCATAAAGAAAAAATATTAAATATTTTCTTAAATAATATAATAGAGACTATTTCTAATTATAAATGACAATTTCCCCACTTTATATACTACATTTAATATATACTATTCTCTTTTATATTGGTTTTACTGCTATTATAACTTACTAATTAGATATATATTGACAATATTTACTTATTATCAATTTGTTTTTTTATTATATCATATAATTCTGATTTATCAGCCATTCTTCCAGAAAATATGATATTACCATCAATTACTAATGCTGGTGTTTTCATCACTCCTAATTTAGCAATTTCTACAAAATCTGTAACTTTCTCAACTTTTATATCTTGTCTTCCAATACTTCCTAGGATATCTTCTATTCCTGATTTTAATATGTCACAATTATTGCAACCTCCACCTAATACTTTAATTTCCATAATAATCATTCTCCTTTATATTTTATTTTATTAAACTCCCTAATTAATCATTCCAGTATCATCAAACTACAGTATAAACACATAATTAAATAAATATCCTATTATAATAATTCCTAATGAAACTATCCCTATAAATGTCCAAAGTAATTTTGGTTTTATCACTTTACTTAACATAACTAACGATGGAAATGAAAGCGCTGTTACACTCATCATAAATGCTAGTATAGTTCCTAATCCAACACCTTTAGTATAAAGTGCTTCTGCTATTGGAAGTGTTCCAAAAATATCAGCATACATTGGTATTCCAATTATTGTAGCAATTATTACTGCAAATGGGTTATTATTTCCCAATATTTTCTCTATAATTTCTTTAGGAATTACATTATGAATTAACGCACCTAATCCAACACCAATTAATATTGCCATCCATACTTTTTTAATAATATCTATTACTTGCTGTTTTGAATATTTGATTCTTGACTTTATAGTTAGCTCTTCATCTTTTTTTTCTACATTAGGGATATTCATTACAAATTCTTCTATATAATTGTCCATTTTCAATTTATCTATAATAATTCCACCTATAACTGCAAGCATTATACCAACTAATACATATATTACTGCGACTTTTCGACCAAAAAATGAAGAAATCATTATAATTGATGCTAAATCAACCAAAGGTGAGGAAATCAAAAATGAAAATGTTATTCCAATTGGAACTCTAGCAGCAATAAATCCTATAAATATTGGTATACTAGAACAACTACAAAATGGTGTTATTGTTCCTAATAATGCACCAAGTATATTACCTCTTATTCCTTTGTGTTTTTCTAGTATTTTTTTTGTTCTCTCAGGTGGAAAATAGCTTTGTATATAAGATACTGTAAATATTAATACACTCAACAAAACAAATATCTTGACTACATCATAAATAAAAAATTGTATTGCTCCACCTAGCTTTCCATTAGTATCTAGTCCCAAAATATTAGAAACTAATTTATTTGATAATTGATTTAACCAAGTCATTTTTAAAAATATATCCTCTAGGTTCATTTCTATATATCCTCATTTCTTTTCACTTCACATCTATTTTCTTTTACTATTTCCAAATATTCAGACATATCTGGTAATTCTTTTAGTATATTTATTAGTATATTATAGTACTTAGACTTATTATTTATTTTATAATATGTCCACTGTGCTAAATTCTCTTCAACTATAATATCTAATTCCTTCATCTTTTTAATATTTTGACTTATCAATGGCTGACTACTATCAAATATCTCAACAAAATGGCAAGTACACATCATATTATCACTCATTAATTTAAGCATTATTATTCTTTTTTCATCTGATAATATTTTTGAAATTTCTCTCAAATAATTCACTCTATCTAAATTCATATGTTCTCCTTATATAATGATTTTCTTATATAAGGATATCATTATATGAAATAATTGTCAATAAAAAAGCCACACTAACTATTTTAATAGAAGTGTGACTTAATCATCAATAAATCTAGTTTATTCTGACAAATCTGCATAATAGAAGTCTATTGGTGCTCCAACTGCTCTTATTACTACATTTTTGATTTTTGGATTTACTGCATAATTTGCTGATTCGTAATATAACCCTGAATAGAAGAACTCTTCAGTTGCTATTTTCTCTGCTTTTTTCATTGCATCCATTCTTACAGCATTGTCATTATTTACTTGTGCTAATTCAATTAATTTATCATATTCTTTATTGTTATACTTAGTTATATTAATTGTTCCTGATTTTGAGTATAATAATTCTAAATATGTCATTGGATCTGCATAATCTGGTCCCCATGCGTATCTTATAATTTGGAAATCATAATTTTTACCTTTTTCAAGTCTTATTTTAAATGTTGTTGATTCAATATTTACTTTTATTCCTAATTTTTCTTGCCATTGTGATTGGAAATATTCTGCTTCTTTTTTAGCTGATCCTTTTTCATCTATCGCAAGTGTCAAATTAACATCTGCTGGCGTTTTACCTAATTCTTTCAATCCTTCTTCAAATAATTTCTTAACATCTTCTGTTTTGTATTGATCATATAAGTTTCCATTTTCTTCTCTGAAGTCTCCACTTGTTCCAGGTGTCCCATTTGCTACTATTCCTGATCCAACGAATGATCCGTTTCTTAATACATCATTTACAAGTTTATTTCTATCCACAGCTAGCGATAGCGCTTTTCTTACTTTTATATTTTTCAATATATCATCCGTTACATTAAATCCAAAATAGTATACTCTTCCATCAGGTTGAACTCTTAAATCTGGTTTCCCTTTAAATACATCAATTTTTTCATTTGATATTTTTGTTAAATCCATTTCCCCATTTTGATACATACTAACTGCTGCATCAAAGTCAGGTGTCATCATTGCTACTAAGTTGTCAATTTTGATATTTGCTTTGTTCCAGTAATTTTCATTTTTTACTAATACTGCTTTGTTATCATGAACCCATTCAACCATTTTGTATGGTCCATTGTATATTGAATTCGTAGCTTCTGTTGCATATTTGTCTTTGAACTGTTCTAACGCTTTAGCATTTACTGGTGCAAATATAGGTAATATTAATGCTTTTCCAAAATATGCTGCTGGTTTTGCTAATTCATAAACTACTGTGTAATCATCTGGTGCTGTTACTCCTACAGTTGCGAAATCTGTTGTTTTACCTGTATTGAAGTCTTCTGCTCCTTTTATATAGTATGCCATATATGCGTACTCCGAAGCTAATTTTGGTTCCAATCCTCTTTTTAATCCATTTACATAATCTTTAGCCAATACTGGATCTCCATTTGACCATTTTGCATCTTTTCTTAATTTGAATGTCCAAATTTTTCCATCAGGTGATACTGTATAGCTTTCTGATCCTGCTGGTACAATTTCATTCTTTTCATTCAATCTTACAACATTTTCATATGTTGCATTTGTAATCATAAATCCACCCATATCAGTTGACACTTGTGGATCAAGTGACGATGGTTCTGCTTCAATGTTAAATGTTACTGTTTTTCCTTGTAATTTTGTTCCTTTACCACCACATGAAACTATAAGTACTAGTCCAAGTAGTAAAAATAAAATCTTCTTCATAACTTGTTACCTCCATTTGTTATTTTTATATATAAAATTAAATTTATAATATACCATGTTCTTTTAGGTACGTTGTTTCAACATAATGACCCTCTTTATATTCTGTAAGTTCTTGTTCCGTAGGTAATTGATTAATCTCTGAAATATCTCCTACTGGACTTCTTAAATATGATTCATCCATAACTATTTTTTCTATTTTAGTATATGATGGATCTGCTACTGGTACTGCAGAAATTAATGATTTTGTATATATGTGCACTGGATTATCATAAACACTATTTGGCGTTCCTAGCTCTACAATTTTACCTCTGTACATAACCGCTACTCTATCTGATATATATTTAACCATTGATAAGTCATGTGCAATGAATAGCAATGTTAAGTTTCTTTCTTTTTGTAAATCTTTGAGTAAGTTTACAACTTGTGCTTGTATCGAAACATCCAATGCTGATATTGGTTCATCACAAACAAGTATTTCTGGATCTACTGCTAATGCCCTTGCTATTCCAATTCTCTGTCTTTGTCCACCTGAAAATTCATGTGGAAATCTGTTAGCATGCTCTCTATTTAGCCCAACTGTTTCGAGTAAATTAAATACTTTTTCATTTCTTTCTTGTTTGCTTGCTGCTAATTTATGTATATCAATTCCTTCTGCAATAATATCTCCTACTGTCATTCTAGGATTAAGTGATGCTTGTGGATCTTGAAATATCATTTGTACTTTTTTTGTAAATTCCTTTTTACTATATTTTTCGATATCTTTTCCATGAAATTTTATATTCCCATTTGTTTTTTCATATAATTTTGCAATTGTTCTACCTAATGTTGTTTTACCTGAGCCTGATTCTCCAACTAAACTTAATACTTCACCTTCGTAAATATCAATTGTTACATTATCAACTGCTTTTAGAAATGACTTTCCTTGCATTGGAAAGTACTTTTTCAAGTTTTCTATCTCTATTATTTTTTTTCTACTATTCATTACCGCTCACTCTCTCTTCCTTTTTAGAATCCAAAGAGAACTTCACTTCAGGTGCACCTTCTACATATAACCATGATTTTACAAAGTGTCCATTTCCTAAATCTATCATGGGCGGCTTTTTCTCATAATCAACTTTCATTGCGTATTCTGACCTCGCTGCAAAGGGATCTCCTTTTGGTGGGCTTAATAGATCTGGTGGTGTCCCTGGTATTGATGTTAAACGTTCATCGTTTCTCATATCTAATCTTGGTAAAGACTTTAATAATCCCCACGTATATGGGTGTTTGGGGTTCTCAAACAACTCTTTTACAGGTGCCTCTTCTAATTTTTCTCCAGCATACATGACAACTACTCTATCTGCTGTCTCAGCAACTACTCCTAAATCATGTGTTATTAGTATTACTGCTATATTTAAATCTCTTTTCAATTCATTAATCAAATCAAGTATTTGCGCTTGAATAGTAACATCAAGTGCCGTTGTTGGTTCATCACAAATAAGTAAGTCAGGCTCGCAAGATAACGCTATAGCTATAACGACTCTCTGACGCATTCCCCCTGAAAATTCATGTGGATATTGATAAAATCTATCTTCTGGTTTTGGTATCCCAACTTTTCTTAACATATCTATTGCGATTTTCTTAGCTTCTTCTTTTGATACTTTTTTATGGATTAATATCCCTTCCATAATTTGTTTTCCTACTTTTGTCGTTGGATTTAATGATGTCATAGGATCTTGGAATATCATTCCTATCTTTCCACCTCTTAACTCCCTCATTCTTTTATCATTTGCTTTTACTATATCTTCACCATCAAATAATATTTCTCCATTCTTTATAACTCCTGGTGGCATAGGTATTAGTTTCATAATTGTTTGCACTGTAACAGATTTCCCCGATCCTGACTCCCCAACAATTGCTAATGTTTCTCCTCTTTTTACAGAAAAACTTATATCCCTTAATGCTTGAACTTCTCCTGCATAAGTATTAAATGAAACATTTAAATTTTTTACCTCTAATAAATTTATATTCTCCATGATTTCACCCACCTAACTATTTCTCAATTTTGGATTCAGCGCATCACTTAATGCATCTCCAACAATATTAAATGCTAATGTTATTAACGATATTGCAACTGCTGGAATCATAAATAAATACAGATGTGAATCTATTACTTCATATCCAGATGACACCATATTTCCTAGCGATGCTTGTGGGATTGGTACTCCTAATCCAATATAACTCAAAAATGCTTCTGTAAATATTATTTGTGGTATATCTGTAGTTAATCTTACAATTATAATTCCTAATGTATTTGGTATCAAATGTTTTATCATTATCCACCAAAAATTTCCACCTAATGCTCTTGAAGCTAATACATATTCCGTTTCTTTAAGTTTCAATACTTCTCCTCTAACTAGGAGAGAGTAATTTAACCAACGTGACAATGTCATTGCAATTATAATTGTAGTGAGATTATTTCCAAGTACTACCATTAGTAGAATTATATAAATCAGTGATGGTATTGCCATTACAATCTCTACAAATCTCGTCATTAGTTGATCTATCCTACCACCAAAATATGCTGAAACTGCTCCGTATATTGTTCCTATCAGTACGCATATAACAACAACAACTATTGCTAAGGTCATAGATACTTTTATTGCTTGTGCAAGTCTTACAAATAGATCTCTTCCAAAATCATCCGTTCCCAACCAGTGACCTGACCTCATATCTTTAAACGGCTCCGTGAATCTTATTGCTAAATTTTGTTGCATGTACTGATATTTTGAGAACATCTGTCCAAAAATAGCAATAAATGTAAATCCTAATATTATGAATAGAAAAAATAATGCTATTTTATTTTGCTTAAATCTTCTCCACGCATCTTGCCAAAATGTCAAACTTGGTTTATATATTGTTTCACTCTTAGTCGCATCTGGGCCTACTAATCTAAAATCTTCCATTATGCATCAGCTCCATTTCCACCAAGTTTTATTCTAGGATCTACTAATACATATACAATATCTACAACTAGCATCATCACAATTAAGAATGCTGCATAAAATATTGTTATTCCCAGTGTCATTGTATAATCTCTGTCATATATACTTTGTATATAATATCTTCCTAGTCCAGGTATTGAAAATATCTTTTCGACTACAAAAGAACCCGTTAATACTGCCGCTATCGTTGGTCCCATAACTGTAACGATAGGTAATATCGCATTTCTTAATGCATGTCTTGTAACTATTTTTCTTGGTGCTACTCCTTTAGCAATTGCTAGCTTTATGTAATCTTGACCCATAACTTCTATCATCTTGTTTCTCATTAACCTTGCTATTAATGCTACTGTGTACAGCCCTAATGCGATAACTGGCAATATCTGTTTCTCTATTCCATCCCATCCATTAAGCTTTAATCTAGTTAATGGTAATCCCCAATCAGAAATAAGTATTCCATTATGAATATCAACTGCATACTTTTGTAATAATCCTGCTAATACAAAACTTGGAACAGAAATTCCAATAACAGCAATCATCATCGCTATATTATCTATTAATTTTCCTCTTTTCAGCGCAGCTATTATTCCTAGTGGAAGACCTAGAACAAGAGAGAATATCATCGCTCTTCCTCCCAAATCAGCAGATATCGGAAAACTTTTTTCTATAACACTATTTACCGTTCTCCCCCTACTCTTCATTGATTCTCCTAGATCGCCTTTTATGACAGATGTTAAATAATAAACATATTGTTCCGATAAAGGCTTATCCATATGGTACTTTGCAAGTAAATTTTGCTTTATTTGAGGTGACAATTCCTTCTCACTTTGGAATGGATCACCAGGAAGTGCATGTAGTAAAAAGAATGTAATTGTAACTATTAACCATAAAGTGACCAATCCTTGAACTAATCTTGATCCTAAAAATTTTAAAGTATTCTTCATATTATCCCTTTCTATATTACTTTGTTTGCTATATACATAATTATAGTCATTTATTATGTAAATAGCAATAGAAAAAATTATATATTTTATTTATAGTGTCATTACTATTAATGACATTTAATTTTACTTTGGAAAGTAAAAGGAGCTTTTTACAGCTCCTATTTTTTCTTTAATTTTTATTTTATATATTATTTATTGAAATCATATTTTACATTTGTTGTTTCTGGTATTGTTATTGATTTTTTATCTGCTACATAATCTATAAATGATTTTGCATAATCAATATATGTATCTGTTCCACCTCTTGTTGCTTTAATTTTACCAAATGTTACCCATCCATCTTTACCATCTGCTAAATATGAATTTGTTCCGACTTTATAAGTTTTTGTTAAATCTAATGGTTTCCATTCTCCAGTTGTTCTATCTTTTACTTCAATTTTTTTAATTCTAGTTCCTAATACTCCTGATTTTGTTGCTTCATATCTTATTGCTGCTCCATAAGGGAATGATCCTGTTGATCCACCTTCTTTAAGTGCATTTTCCATTCCTTCTTCCATTACTTGTTTAATTTCTGCACCTGACATTGAAAATACATATAATGTATTTGCAAAAGGTAATAAATTATATCCAGTGTCATAACTAAATTCTCCTGCTGGTATTGCTGTTCTTACTCCACCTGCATTTTGCAAGAACATGTCAACATTCCCTGTTCCCATTGTTTGTAGTTTGTATAAAAATGCTTCTGTAACTAGTGATGCTGCATAAGATCCATTAGGATTTGTTGCGTTAGGTATTCTATTTTCTGATCCGCCTGGAACAACAACTTCCACTTTACCTACTATTTGTTTTCCTAATTCTGCTTTTTCTTTTTGGTATGCCGATAATATCTCTTTTGCTTCTACATTTTCAGGTACAACTTTTATAAAGTTTTTAGTTGCAATATATTTCATTAAACTTTCTTTTTCTGCACCTTCAAGTGTGTAGTCTTTTTTATCTGCACCTTTTCTTTGGAATAAATTATCTGCAATTATAACTTCTGGTGTTCCTTCTATTTTTTTTATTATTCCATATGCATCAAATTTAACTTTTGTATTTCCTAATACATAATTATAGTTATATGCTTCTAAAATATAGACAGGATTTCCATCTTTTGATGTAACTTGTGTTGGATAATCAGCTATTGGATTCCATCCAATTTCTTTGAACTGAGATCCTAATAACGCATGTGAATCTCCAGATACTATTAAATCTATCCCTGGAACTTCTTTTGCTATTTCAAGATTCATATCATAACCTGCATGTGATAATAAAATTATTTTATTAATCCCTTTTGCTGTTAATTCTTCTACTGCTTTTTGAGTTGCTATTCTTTCATCTTCAAATTTCAAATCTTTTCCTGGATTAGATGAAGCTACTGTTTTCCCTACTACAACAAGTCCAATAATTCCTACTTGCTCTCCTCCAACTTTTTTGATTATGTAAGGTGCCCATTCTCCTTTTAATTCACTTGTTTCATCTGGAGTAACATTTGCTGACACTACTGGTACATCTAATGCTGTTAAATATTTTTTCAACACTTTATTTCCACCATCAAACTCATGATTTCCTAATGTTGTTGCGTCAAATTTAATTTGATTCATCAATTTAGCATCCGCAACTCCTTCAAATAATGTGTAGTAAAGTGTTCCTGTCATAGCATCACCTGCATGTAATACTAGAGTGTTTTTCGATTCTTTTTTAAGTCTTGCTATTTCTTCTGCCATTCTAGTCATTCCACCTACATTTACAGTAGTTGGTTTCCCTTCAAGCGTTAATGACATTTTATCCGATTCTAAGTGCGAATGATGATCATTAATATGAAGCACTGTTAGCTCTAATGCTTTCGTTTTCTTTGGTTTAACTGCCTTTGTTTCTGCAGAAAATGTCATCTGGCTAGTTGCTAAAGTTAATAGTAATCCTAATGATACAATTGTCTTTTTTATAATTCCTCCTATTTTTTATTGGTAATTATATTATACCTCATTTTGAAGTTTTGTTTTGAATAATAGAATAACTTTTTATTAATTTTACTTATATTAAAAGTGGAAGACTTCATTTGAAATCTCCCAACTATTTATTTACTACTTATCTGATATTGCAACTACTCCTGGTAATTCTTTTCCTTCTAAGTACTCTAATGATGCTCCCCCACCTGTTGATATGTGTGAGAATTTATCTGCATAACCTAATTGAATTGCTGCTGCTGCTGAATCTCCACCACCAATTATTGTTTTTGCATCTTTTAAGTTTGCAATTGCTTCACAAACTCCTATAGTTCCTTTTGCGAAATTAGCCATTTCAAAAACTCCCATAGGCCCGTTCCATACTACAGTTTTAGCTCCTGCTAATTTGTCTGAGAATAATTTGATTGAAGCTTCTCCAATATCTAATCCCATCCATCCATCTTCAACTGCATCTACTGATACTGTTTTGAATGGTGTGTCATTTTTAAATTCTTGTGCAACAATTGCATCAACTGGTAATAATAATTCTACACCTTTTGCTGCTGCTTTATCTAATAATGATTTTGCTAATTCTACTTTATCAGCTTCTAATAATGATGACCCTACATTTTTCCCTTGTGCTTTTAGGAATGTAAACATCATTCCTCCACCTATTATTACTTTATCAGCTTTATCTAATAAGTTTTCTATTACTCCAATTTTATCAGAAACTTTTGCTCCACCTAATATCGCAACAAAAGGTCTTGCTGGACTATCTACTGCTCCACCAATGAACTCTATTTCTTTTGACATTAAGAATCCTGCTACTGAAACTGGTATGTTTGAAGAAATTCCTACATTTGAAGCATGTGCTCTATGAGCAGTTCCAAATGCATCATTTACAAAGATATCTCCAAGAGATGCCCAGTATTTACCTAATTCAGGATCATTTTTTGATTCTTTTTTTCCATCAACATCTTCAAATCTAGTGTTTTCGAACATCAAGATTTCTCCATCTTTTAATTCTGCAACTGCTTTTTCTAATTCTGCTCCTCTTGTTACTGGAACGAATTTAACTGGTTTCCCTAATACTTCTTCTAATCTTTTTGCAACTGGTGCTAAAGAAGATTTTGCTTTATCAGCTTCTTCTTTTACTCTTCCTAAATGTGAGAAAGCTATTACTTTTCCACCATTGTCTAATACATATTTTAAAGTAGGTATTGCTGCTTTGATTCTGTTATCATCTGTAATAACACCTTCTTTGATAGGTACGTTAAAATCAACTCTTACTAAAACTTTCTTCCCTTTTACATCAACATCATTTAATGTTTTTTTAGCCATGACATCCTCCTAATATATTTTAGTTTATATGAATATTATATATAAATTTTCTCGTTGTTTCAAGAACTTTATTTATTCTTTCCTACAATTTTTCTATGAACAGTCCCAAGTATATAGAACATTGGAGAAATCCAGTTTTTTTAGGTCTTCTATATTTATAAAGAAGTTTCCTATTCCAGCATCGCCCCACATTATGTTCTTCTTATTTTGAAAGTCTGAATCTAATTGAAATAATAGAAAATTGTATTTATCTAGATTTTCATATGCTGCTCTTGGATCCCACTGTGTGAAGAATGGATATCCTCCTATTTGGTGCCCTCCAGAGTATGCATCATTATACGTTTCGTAAACTTCATCTTGACTATCTTCATTCAACTCTTCAAGATAATCATAAGGTTCTTTACCAATTATTTTCTCCCATTCGTATGATTCCATTGTAACCATTTGATCTAAGATTTGAAAACTTAACTTGTACTCACCCTCAACAACGGGATAGAAACTATCTGTTTTCTGATCTAAAAATCTAAAATCATCAATCAAATTAGCCGAATCTTCTATTTCTGGAAAATACATTACTCTATATCCTGTCTTTTTCTCATTTTTCCCGAAGTCAGAACCTAATACATCATCATAATAATCAATAAAAAAACTTAAAATCCCTTTTCGAGGTAAATATTTCAATTCTGAATCTTGCTCTAATTCTTCTGAAATATTTTGTTGAGTAAATATTTCGTTAAAATTTATTTGAGCAAGCATAGATAATGGAACTCCGTTCTCATTTTTTGGATAATCCGCATTTTTAGGAAAGTATGGATTCCCTCCAAATTTACTTGTTGTTACAGGAAGTCCTTCTACATCATTAATTCTTTCTGTTTCCATGAATATTATTTTTTTAAGTGTTTTCTCTAAGATTTCTCTATCTTTTTCCATTTCATCAGGAAGAAAAATATCATTCTTTATCATATATAAAAATCTCACCTTCTATGTTTCTTTTTATTTATTCGTAATTTTAAGAAAAGCGGAACAAAAAAATATTTTAAGTTCCGCTTATCATAATAAAATTATATGATTTATTTACTATTTTATGATTGATACAAAGTATTTAGCTAATCTTACTAATTGAGCAGTATAAGACATTTCATTGTCATACCAAGCAACTGTTTTAACTAATTGTTTGTCTCCAACAGTCATTACTTTTGTTTGAGTTCCATCAAATAATGATCCATTTTGTAATCCGATTATATCAGAAGATACTAATTCGTCTTCAGTGTATCCGAATGATTCGTTTGATGCTGCTTTCATAGCTGCATTTATTTCTTCAACTGAAGTTGTTTTTTCTAATACAGTTATTAATTCAGTTAATGATCCAGTTATAACTGGTACTCTTTGTGCTGCTCCATCTAATTTACCTTTTAATTCTGGTATAACTAATCCTATTGCTTTAGCTGCTCCAGTTGTATTAGGTACTATATTTGCTGCTGCTGCTCTTCCTCTTCTTAAATCTTTCTTACCGTGAGGTGCATCTAATGTGTTTTGATCATTTGTGTAAGCATGAATAGTTGTCATTAATCCTTCAACCACTCCATAGTTATCTTGTAATACTTTTGCCATTGGTGCTAAACAGTTAGTTGTACATGAAGCTCCTGAAATTACTTCTTCAGTTCCGTCTAAAGTTTTGTGATTAACGTTCATTACTATAGTTTTTAAATCTCCTGTAGCTGGTGCAGAAATGATTACTCTTTTTGCTCCTGCTGTTATATGAGCTGATGCAGTTGTTTTGTCAGTAAAGAATCCTGTACATTCAATAACAACGTCTACTCCTAATTTTCCCCAAGGTAAATTTGCAGGGTCTTTTTCAGCATAAACTGTGATTTCTCTTCCATCAACTATGATTTTTCCTTCTGCTGCTGCTACTTTGTCAGCTTTAACATATCTTCCTTGAGCTGAATCATACTTTAATAAGTGTGCTAATGTTTTAGAATCTGTTAAATCATTTATTGCTACAATTTCAAATTCTGGGCTTTCCTCCATAAGTCTAAATGCTAATCTTCCAATTCTTCCAAATCCATTAATCGCTACTTTAACTGCCATTTATTGTACCTCCTATAAATTTTTATACCTCAAGTATAGCATAGTTTTTTTTTTATTTCAATTATCTTTTTAAGTTCTTTTCAAGGCGTAAATTGTGTATAAATTCGAGTCCTGTTTGATGGTAATTAAGTTTAGTTATTAGGGATTGATTCGTTTGCAACAGATATTAAACAAACGGAAATTATCTCTATCTATTTCTGAATTCCCACTTTAGTTAAAATATATTTTTGCTCTTTGTCTATATAATTATAACTACACTGTTTGTCTTAATTTTTCATAAACTACATTTACTAATAAACCCCTTATAGTTTCTGAGAATTTTTCATCATCTAGTACTTTTTCGCAAAAACTCTGATTTTGATTCATTCTATCTATCACTACATTCGTAAACACCTCGTCAAATGGAAATCTGAAATGTTCTTCAGAATTACTTCTTGCCTGCATTCTAAGTTCTTCATTATTATCCATATCATTGATAAATTGTTCTAACACTTTATCAATGTTGTTAAATTCAGTTCCAAATCTCTCATTTAGCTTCTCGATTAACTCTGACAACACAGACTTTTCTTCATCACCTTTCGACACTCCTACATGATGTTTATTAGAAAGTGGCTCACTTTTATCTAAGGTTATTGACCCTTCAAATATTTTTTGAACTCTATAATATTGTAAAGTAATTTCATTATCAAAAGATAACGAACTTGCTGTGTCATCTTTAGGTAGTTTTTTACTTAAAAACTGTGAAAATACATATAATTTATGCATATTTGCGTCATCAAGTTTAACAATACTACTTATAAATGAATATGTACGAATAAATTTAATTAATGTACTTTTAAATTCATCTTGCTCAGCTTTTTTCAGTTTTTTGTACCTTTCTACAGATGGATCAATGCAACTGTTTAAGATACCAAAGTCCATATTCCCTTGTTTCTTTGTAGGCTTGAAATATGCTTTAGATAATTCATCAATTTCACGTTCCCAATATACTCTATACTCGTCTAGTTTTATTTTCAAATCATACATTATGTTTGCATCAGTAGTTTCTTGAATTATTGATTCTTCGTAATAAGGTAAAAATGATGCTTGAATATCTTCTGCTGTATTAACAAAATCAAGTACGAAAGTATCTTCTTTTCCAAAACAAGTACGATTTAATCTTGATAGTGTTTGAACGGCCTTAACACCACTTAATTTCTTATCAACGAACATTGTATGAAGAAGCGGCTCATCAAATCCCGTTTGATATTTTTCAGCCACTAAAAGGACTTGATAATTTCCACTTGAAAACTTTTCAGGTAATTCAGATTCTTTTATCTTGTTAATACCAACTTCTGTATATTCTTCCCCACCGTCAACAATAGTTCCAGAAAAGGCAATTAAAATACCTAGTTCGTTTTTATAACCCATTTTTTTTATATATTTTTCAAACTCAAAATAATATCGAACTGCATGCAATCTCGAACCAGTAACTACCATTGCTTTTGCATTTCCTCCTATTTTATTTTTTGTTATTGTTCTAAAATGCTCAACAATTATTTGCGTTTTTTGAGCAAGGTTATATGGGTGAAGGCTTAAAAATTTCCCTAATGCTTTATTAGCTTTGCTTTTTTCATATCTTGGATCATCAGCTATTTTTTTACCAACTTTAAAATAAGTATCATATGTTATATAATTCTTTAGTACATCAAGAATAAACCCTTCCTCTATTGCTTGTTTCATTGAGTATACGTGAAAGGCTTTTGGAATGCCATTTATACCAACTGTACCAAACGTTTCTATCGTTTTAGGTTTAGGAGTTGCTGTAAAAGCAAAAAACGAAAGATTTGAGAGTTTACCATGTGTAGACATTTCTTTTGTAATTTCATCTTCACTATCTAATGTGGTATTCTCCTCTTTTGCTTCATCATCTGCAACTTGTTGCAGAAGTTTTTCTTCACTAAAATTATTTGCATCACCTAAAATTGCTTTCATTTTTTGACTTGCTTTTCCTGATTGTGAAGAATGTGCTTCATCAACAATAATAGCAAATCTCTTTCCTTCAAAATTATTTATTTTTTCAAGTATAAAGGGAAATTTTTGAATGGTCGTTATAATAATTTTTTTGCCTGTATTTAATGCCTCGGCAAGTTGAGTTGAATCGCTATCAATCTTAACTACTACTCCTTCAACATGCTCAAATTGATAAATAGTATCTTGTAATTGCTTATCAAGAACTCTTCTATCCGTAATTACAATCGTACTATTGAAAATAACTTTATCATTAGCATCATGTAGATTTGATAAATGATGTGACAGCCATGCGATTGAATTAGATTTTCCACTTCCTGCACTATGCTGGATAAGATAATTATTGCCGGTACCTTTATCCTTAACATCGAAAATTAACTTTCTAACAACATCAAGTTGATGATATCTCGGGAATATAAGTGTTTCTTTCTCAGTATTTTCAAGGTGGATAAATCTATGAATAATATCAAGTATGCTATCTTTTTGTAAAACTTCATCCCATAAATATGACGTACGATAATTACCTCCACCAACAGGATTTCCTTTGCCTCCATTGTTACCCTTATTAAAAGGAAGGAAATATGTGTCTATACCTTTTAATCTAGTTGTCATCCATACTTCATCTGTATCAACTGCAAAATGAACTATACATCTTGACTTAAACCTAAGCAATAAATCATGTGAACTACGATCATGCATATACTGTTTTTTTGCATTTGCGACAGTTTGTCCCGTAATTGCATTTTTAAGTTCAATAGTAGATATAGGTAACCCGTTAACAAATAAAACAACATCAATTGAATTTTCATTTTTTAAGCTGTAACGAACTTGTCTAGTGATTGATAAAATATTTTCTTCATACATTTTCAAGTTAGTTTGATTCATACTACTTGCTGGCTTGAAAAAACACAATGAAAATTTTGCAGGTGTATCAACAATACCGTGACGTAAAAGATGTAACATCCCATATCTATCTAAATCTTTGTGCAATTTCTTTAAAAAGTTTTCTTCAATCAAAGTACCATGTTTATTTACAAGTTTATCCCATTCTTTTGGTTGACTACTTTTTAGAAATCTAAATAAAAGGGCAGTGTCGATAGCAAATTCCCGATTATAATTTGAAGATTCTCCTTTGATATAGCCTCCATTCTCTATAAGACTATATTCAATTTCATTTTCAAATGTAATTTCTTTTGTTGTGATTGCCATTAGATTACCTCCCTACTAATATGTTCTTCTATCTTTATTTTCCCAGCAACAGCTTCACTGATAATTGCTTTTTTGTATTCTTGTAATTTTGCAATTTGTTGCTCAATGCTATTTACTATTGAATTAATTTTATTAGTTTTACTGTTAATATAATTACTTATTTTTGCTTGATTATCTACTGTAGGGACTGGAATATTAAAATCTAAGAAAACTTCAGTTTGTAATCTCCATCTTCCTAAATTAGATACTCCTTGCCCAAATTTATAAAATATTCTTCGTGAATAACATTGCTGAAACAAATACTTATAGTAATCACTATTCATTTTACTACTATTTTTAAATCTGAAAACACGGTAATCAGGACTTGTAACCCCATTATATATAGAACAATCAACATTTCCTGTTAATAAGTCCATGCCATTCATAGCAAAATCTCCAACATTAACTTCTTGATATCCTACGTAAGATTGCGCCAATTGTCCATCATTTTTAGTAATATCTTTAACTTTTATACCTGTTTGAGTAATTGATAAAACCGGTCTATCTTCAAGCATGTATGGACGTTTTACAATGTCGAAAACTCTTCTAATCTTATATATGTTCCAAGATGCAGGTACCTTACCTATCCAATCAACTCCACTATCTTTCATTGAGCCATTTTTATCTAATCCTTTTGTAACTGCTTCATTAATTATCGTTTGACGGTATTCTTTTAGCCTTATGATTAAGTCTTGTTTATCGCTAGTTAATTTGTTGATGAAATTAGTTTTTTGATCAAAAAAATCAGTTATTTGTAATTGTTTAGTGTAGTTAGGTATAGTAATATTGAAATTTCTAAGCACACTTACAGATACGCCCCCAATCAGCCCTGTGGTATTAATTACAAATTGACCTCCGAAATCTTTTGATAATATAAAAAAATAAAGAAATCTATTTACAATTAGATTATTCGGAACAAAGCAACACAGTTTATTTACAAAAGCAACATCTTCACTCAAATATGCTTTTTTTTTCCTGCACTTCCACCTTCTATACATAGTAAGATTGAATTTATTGGAGCAATCTTATAAATCCCATCATTAACCTTTATTCCAGAATTATAATTAACACTGAGATTGTTATCAATATCTTTTGTTGAAATATAATTTATTCCACACTTGTTATTTGAATTATTTTTCTTTGATTCTTCATTCATACTATTCCCAGTATATATAGTACTCACATATTTAAGTCTAGTCTTAGCATCATTTTTGCCCATTTTTTTTATCCAAGGTATTTCATTATTCTCATTTTTTTTCATGTTTTCACCTAACCCTTAAACAATTCATTCAATGATTTTTGAATTTTTTCTTCAAGTTGCTTAATTTCATCTAATATAACAGAGGATTCTCTTAGTGGAGTAAACTTATAGAAATGTCTAGTAAAAGGTATTTCATATCCAATTTTTGTTTTCTTTTCATCAATCCAAGCATCAGGTACATGAGGTAGTACTTCACGTTTGAAATATTCATGAATATCTTCTTTGAAAGGAACAGTTTCTGTATCACGCAATTTAGAATTTGGCTTCGGATTTCCCTTTTCTACAACAACTTCTCTATTCTCATCGTAGAGTGGACGTTCAATTGTAATTTTTCTATATCCAAAGTCATCATTATCAAAATCTATATAATTTTCATCATGTTCATATGTACTGTAAAGCCTTACAATTTCTTTACGATCACTTTCAGTTATTTCATTACGTTTATTTCCAAGTGATTTTCGCATTTTTCCAAAGAATGAAGTTCCATTTATTAAGCGGATTTTTCCTTTTCTACGGTCAGTTTTTCTATTTGTTAAAATCCATACATATGTAGATATTCCAGTATTGTAAAACAATTGATCAGGTAACCCAATAACTGCCTCTAATAAATCTTTTTCAATAATCCATTTTCTAATTTCACTTTCCCCACTGCCTGCATCTCCTGAGAAAAGAGGTGAACCATTGAAAACAATACCAATGCGACTTCCACCCTTTTCAATTGGCTGCATTTTAGAAATCATGTGTTGTAGAAATAATAAGGATCCATCTGAAATACGAGGAGTTCCGGCACCAAATCTCCCATCATAACCTTTGTGTTTTGATTCATTTTCAATGAAATTTTTTACTTTTTTCCATTCCACTCCAAATGGAGGGTTTGACAGTATATAATCAAATTTCTGTTCTCTAAAACCATCCTCACTAAAACTGTTTCCAAAAACAATTTTACTATTTGTATTGTTCTTAAGAATCATGTCAGATTTGCAGGTAGCATATGTTTCAGGGTTTAACTCCTGCCCAAATGGTACAACTGTTGTTCTACTATTCAATGCTCTAATCTTATTTTGCGCAATAGAAAGCATCCCACCAGTACCACATGCCGGATCCAAAATTGTAATTACTTTTCCATCTGTAGTTGTAATTTCATCTAGGTCAGTATCTAATAACACCTCCACCATGAGTTCAATCACTTCCCTTGGCGTAAAGTGTTCCCCTGCAGTTTCGTTTGATTGCTCTGAAAACTTACGAATCAATTCTTCAAACATATATCCCATTTCAAGGTTATCAATAGTATCAGCACCTAAGTTTATCTCTGAAAATTTCTGTACTACAAGGTAAAGCAGCCCAGCTTTTTTTAACTTCTCTATTATCGTTGCAATCTCAAAATTATCAAGTATTTCTTTTACATCATCAGAAAAACCATTTATATAGTCTTTAAGATTTGTATCAATGTTGTTGCTATCATCAATCAGTTTCTCAAAATCAAATTTACTAACATTATAATAATCATGCCCCGTGTACTTTTTAAAAATCGGAGCTTTGTTACTTACTGCTAAAGATTTATTCCTTTCTAAAATCTCTTCTTTTGAAGGAGCCAAAACACAATCAAATCGCCTAAGCACTGTAAATGGCAGAATCACCTTTCCATACTCACTTTGTTTAAAGTTGCCACGCAATAGATCTGCTATACTCCAAATGAAATTTGCTTGTTCTTTAATATCCATGATTACATCTCTCCTTTTCTTCTATTATTTTTCTAACCGCATCAACAACATCTTTATTTTTTACAAGAAAATCTATGATATCAGGAGGGGCAGATTCTTTAATCTCTGCATATAAATTATATATTTCTGTCTTGTCCTTGAAATTTAAATTTTTAACTAAACTAATGAGCACTTTTTCAGTTGGAAAACCATTACCGTTTTCAATATCGTATAACGTTGCATAGCTCATTTCACACTCAGATGCTAATTTCCTTAATGATTTTTTATCATTCAACCTTTGTATTTTTATTTTTTCCCCCAATCTAAATTTTTCCTTAAAAGATATATTCACAAGTCCCTCCTTTCTTGATATTATAATCATTAAAGTCAACATTTAAATTATTGCTGAATATTTCCATTTTCTTGCTTCCTTTACTTCACATATCTAACTAAACTTAGATCTTATATCTCCTCTTAAATACTGTAAAATAACACTTTCTCCCAAATAGATTC
>ERZ650300.625-NODE-625-length-21601-cov-7.915669_pt1 | contig 21601 bp, 18 predicted proteins | sample MGYA00376236_ERZ650300 | MGnify/ENA primary metagenome ERZ650300 (study PRJEB26733, sample SAMN07839303) | wastewater metagenome | biome: urban; feature: wastewater treatment plant; material: waste water | place: USA: North Carolina | collected 2016-04-28 ...
GCACGTTTCTCGCATTATTTGTGATCAATATGCACAAAATGAACGCACTCCATCTCTGTAACTGGCCTGATTGATGACAGATTTATAAATATGTTTATATAAATCAAAGCATTGTGTTTTATCTGGCTGACTTGGTCTGTTTGATGCTTTATCCGGATGTATTTTATTATTTGGAGATGGGATATGGATTCGTCGCAGTCGCATGGACAATTAAAGCGTGGCTTGAAAAACCGTCATATTCAACTGATTGCTTTAGGTGGTGCTGTCGGCACGGGCCTGTTTCTTGGTATTGCCCAAACGATCCAGATGGCTGGCCCTGCGGTGCTGCTGGGCTATGGCATTGCCGGATTAATTGCTTTCTTTATCATGCGCCAATTGGGTGAAATGGTGGTTGAAGAACCGGTAGCCGGTTCATTCAGTCATTTTGCCAATAAATACTGGAGCCCGTTTGCTGGCTTTATGTCGGGCTGGAACTATTGGGTGCTGTATGTGTTAGTCAGCATGGCCGAGTTGAGTGCGGTGGGCATCTATGTGCAGTATTGGTTTCCTGAGATCCCGACATGGGTATCGGCGGCAGTCTTTTTTGTCGTCATTAATGCGCTCAATCTGACCACCGTAAAAATGTATGGTGAGCTGGAGTTCTGGTTTTCGATTATTAAAGTCGCCGCCATCATCGGTATGATCTTGTTTGGCGGTTATTTGTTATTCAGTGGCACGGGTGGGCCAGAGGCTTCGGTGACGAACTTGTGGCAGCATGGTGGCTTCTTTCCGCATGGCGTCACTGGCTTAATGATGGCGATGGCCGTGATCATGTTTTCGTTTGGTGGCCTGGAACTGGTCGGGATCACTGCAGCAGAAGCCGATGAGCCAGAGAAAAGTATTCCGCGTGCCACCAATCAGGTGCTGTTTCGTATTCTGATTTTCTACGTGGGCGCGTTAGCAGTGCTGTTATCGCTTTATCCCTGGGAAAAAGTGGTAGAAGGCGGTAGTCCGTTTGTAATGATTTTCCACGCGTTAGATAGCAACTTAGTGGCGAACATTCTGAATCTGGTCGTGTTGTCGGCGGCACTGTCTGTTTATAACAGCTGCGTTTATTGTAACAGCCGCATGTTGTTAGGTTTGGCGCAACAGGGGAATGCCCCGCAAGCGTTTGCTGCAGTCAATAAACGTGGCTTGCCGCTGAATGCATTAGCAGTGTCTGCTTTGGCGACCGGTTTGTGTGTGTTGCTGAACTTTGTCATGCCGGGGCAGGCGTTTGGCTTGCTGATGTCGCTGGTGGTTTCAGCACTGGTGATCAACTGGATCATGATTTGTATTACGCATTTGAAATTCCGCAGTACAAAACATCAACTGCAGCAAACCACCAAATTCAAAAGTTTAGGTTATCCGTTCACCAATGGTATTTGTCTGCTCTTTTTACTGGGTATTTTGGTGGTGATGGCGTTGACACCGGGCATGGCGATCTCCGTTTGGTTGATCCCAGTCTGGCTAGTTTTGCTGAGTCTCGGTTATCAGATCAAACGTAAATATACCGAATCAGATGAACTGGTTGGGGTAGGTGAAAGTTAATAACATCATTGTTAATAAAATAAAGGCCCGCCGTGCGGGCCTTACTATTTTAATTGAGAGATCAGCTGATAATTTTGGCTTCGACAATCAGCAGAGTACCTTCTGCCGCAACGACTTTAACTGCAGTTCCGGCTTTCAGCGGTTCGTTACACAACACTTGCCAGACTGTATCATCCAGTCGTACCCGGCTTTGCCCTAACTGCACGTCTTCCAGCAAGGTGGTTTGCGCGCCAATGCAACGCTGAGTGCGTTGATTCAGCACTACGGTGCCTGCTGCTGGCCGATCTCGCTGGTTAAGGCGAAACCAATACCAGGTGGTGGCGATGCTGAATAGGGCAAACAGGCCCCACTGAGCATAAATATCTAACGCAAACAGATACACCATCACGGCGGTCAGCAATGCAGCGATGCCGGTCCAAAGCAACAAGCCCGCAGTGCCAAACAGTTCCAGCAGTAATAATGCAGCACCGAGGATCAACCAGTGCCAGTAATTCCATTCGGTGAACCCAACCCAATCCAGCATATAGCCTCTTCACTCTTTATTGTTTTTTCTGCCCAATTTCATTTAACAGCTGACTGATGCCGCCGATCGAACCGATTAACTGCGACGCTTCCAGTGGCATCAAGACCAGCTTACTGTTTTGTCCATCGCCAATCTTACCCAGCGCTTCGGTGTATTTTTGTGCGATAAAATAATTAATGGCCTGAGTGTTGCCGTTGGAAATCGCATCCGAAACCAGTTGGGTTGCTTTTGCTTCTGCTTCGGCCTGACGCTCACGCGCTTCCGAGGCTAAAAACGCGGCTTGCCGTTCGCCTTCCGCTTTCAGGATCTGCGATTGTTTTTCACCTTCTGCTTTTAAGATCTTCGATTGCCGAACGCCTTCGGCTTCGAGAATTTCCGCCCGCTTCTGGCGCTCGGCCTTCATCTGGGCATTCATCGCTTCAATCAGATCTTGTGGTGGGCGCACGTCTTTAATTTCGATACGGGTGACTTTTACCCCCCATGGGCTGGTTGCGGCATCGACGGTATGCAGCAGTTTTTCATTGATCGTGTCGCGTTGCGACAACATATGATCCAACTCCATGGCACCTAATACGGTACGGATGTTGGTCATGGTTAGATTGCGAATGGCCTGCATCAGATCGTTGACCTCATACGCCGCTTTATGCGCTTCAATCACCTGCACAAAGGCCACCGCATCGATAGTTACGTTGGCATTGTCGCGGGAGATAATTTCCTGCGGCGGAATATCCATGACCTGTTCCATCATATTGATTTTACGGCCAATACGATCGATGAAGGGGATCAGTAGACTTAATCCTGGTGTCAGTGTGCTGGTGTAACGGCCAAATCGTTCTACCGTCCAGTTATAACCTTGTGGCACCACTTTAATAACGGTGCTGAGAGTAACGAGAACCAATACGATAAAAATAATTAGCAGTGGTAAACTTAAATCCATCACAACCTCCGGGAATCAGCTTTCTGGCTATACTTTTTGCATAGTATCAATAGTATAGAACATAAGCGCGCTGAGCCATATGGATATGAACAAGGAACTCTTATGACATTACATTCCCCCTGTCGTGGTGTTTGCCGACTGGATGAAACAGGTCAATATTGTACGGGGTGTCATCGCACGATCGATGAAGTGGCTGGCTGGTCAGGTTTTAATGACGAGCAGAAGGAATTAGTGTGGGCGCGATTATTGAGTCGCCCGTTACAACCAGAAGAGAAATGGTGCTCGGTCTGCGGGAATCAATTTCAGTGTGGCTCGGGCGGGGAAAATGGCGGCTGCTGGTGCCAGGACTTTCCAAATATCATGCCATTATCGCTCGATGCCAGTGATTGTTTATGCGCCGATTGTCTGGCAAAAGAGCTAAAAATTAAGGCACAACTGGCTAAACCTGCCGGCTAAAAGGTAACTTAATTTCTAAATCACATAATCAGATAAGCATATTACTTTTTAGCTATAAAAGAGCCTTTTTATCAATTTACATCTCACTATTACATGTCTATATTCATATTCCAGAAATAGAAGGAGTCATCATGGATTATCTGCCGCTGTTTGCCAGATTAGAAAATCGCACCGTATTACTGGTAGGTGGTGGTGATATCGCCCTGCGTAAAGCACGTCTGCTATTAGACGCCGGTGCAGTATTAACCGTGATTGCGCCATCGTTACATGAAGAATTGACGGAATTACTGTCAGAACAACATACCTATATTCCATCGCGTTTTAACCCGGCGCATTTGAATAATCAGATGCTGGTGATTGCAGCGACCGATGATGAAGAAGTGAATGCGGAAGTTGCGGCGGCTGCGGATGCGGCGAATATCTGGGTGAACGTGGTCGATGACCCGGATCGTTCCAGCTTTATTTTTCCGTCGATTATTGATCGTTCGCCGATCATGGTAGCGGTGTCCAGTGGTGGTAAAGCACCGGTACTGGTGCGCATGCTGCGCGAACGCTTAGAAGCGTTATTGCCAAAACATCTGGGCGCGCTGGGTAATTTATCGGGCGAATGGCGTTCGCGTATTAAACAAAAACTGGGTGACATTACATCGCGCCGTCGTTTCTGGGAAAAAGCGTTTGCCTCACCACAGCTGGCTACTTTGCTGGAAACCGAACAGCAGCCAGCGGCTGAACAGTGGATGGAACAGCAGTTAAATGCTGAAAGTTATGCTGGTGGTGAAATTGTCTTGGTCGGTGCCGGCCCTGGTGATGCAGGTTTGTTGACACTGAAAGGCCTACAGCAGATCCAGCAGGCGGAAGTGGTGCTGTATGACCAGTTGGTCTCGAAAGAAGTATTGAATTTGGTACGCCGCGATGCAGAACGTATCAGTGTGGGTAAAAAAGCCGGCCACCACAGTGTGCCGCAACATGAAATTAATGAACTGTTATTAACCCATGCCCGTGCTGGTAAACGTGTGGTGCGCTTAAAAGGCGGCGACCCGTTCATGTTCGGGCGGGGCGCGGAAGAGTTAGAAGCGGCCAGAGCCGAAGGCATTCCGTTTACCGTGGTGCCGGGAGTTACTGCGGCAGCCGGGGCAACCGCATATGCGGGTATTCCACTGACACACCGTAATTTTGCACAAAGTGCCGTATTTATTACCGGCCATTGTAAACAAGACGGTGAAGAGCCGGATTGGGCCTCACTGGCGGCCAGCAACCAAACGCTGGTGATCTATATGGGGTTGATTGGTTCTCCGACTATTACGCAACGTCTGATTGCCCATGGTCGCCGCCCAGAAACACCGGTGGCACTGATTGAACGTGGTACGACGCCGGAACAGCGCGTATTACGCGGTACGTTACAAGAATTACCTGAATTAGCCAAAGATGCCCACAGCCCGTCACTGATTGTGATCGGTGAGGTGGCAGCACTGGCCGACACTTTAAGCTGGTTTGGTGGCGACATCGCGACTGGCAAAGAACATTTGATCAATCTTGCCTGATATAAGTCTGCATGGTCAGGCAAGGGCGTTAAAGAGGAGTTAGCATATGCAACTGGACACCGCACGATTAACCCATTTGAAGCAGTTGGAAGCTGAAAGCATCCATATCATCCGTGAAGTGGCCGCTGAGTTCCAAAATCCGGTGATGCTGTATTCCATCGGTAAAGACTCCTCTGTCATGCTGCATCTGGCGCGCAAAGCCTTTTATCCAGGCTCACTGCCATTCCCACTGCTGCACGTGGATACCAACTGGAAATTCCGCGACATGATCAAATTCCGCGATGAAACCGTGAAGAAATTTGGCATGGAGCTGTTGGTGCACAAAAATCCGGATGGTTTGGCGATGAACATCAACCCATTCGTCCACGGTAGTGCGAAACATACTGACATCATGAAAACTGAAGGCCTGAAACAAGCGCTGAACCAATATGGTTTTGATGCGGCGTTTGGTGGGGCTCGTCGTGATGAAGAGAAATCTCGCGCGAAAGAACGTGTGTATTCTTTCCGTGATAAAAACCATGCCTGGGACCCAAAAAATCAGCGTCCGGAACTGTGGCGTCTGTATAACGGTCAGGTGAACAAAGGCGAAAGCATTCGTGTATTCCCGTTGTCGAACTGGACCGAACTGGACATCTGGCAATACATCTATCTGGAAAATATCGAAATCGTACCATTGTACTTTGCGGCTAAACGTCCGGTTGTAGAGCGTGATGGCGTGAAGATCATGGTTGATGACGATCGTATGCAGCTTAATCCGGGTGAAACTCCGACCATGGAATCCGTGCGTTTCCGTACCTTGGGTTGTTACCCACTGACCGGGGCCATTGAGTCTGAAGCCGCCACACTGCCGGAAATCATCGAAGAGATGTTGGTTTCCACCACCAGTGAACGTCAGGGGCGACTGATCGACAGCGATCAAGCCGGCTCAATGGAGCAGAAGAAACGTCAGGGTTATTTCTAAGGCGTCGGGTTATTACTACGGATTAAGGAACAGAATATTATGAACAGCACCATTGCCGAAGCGATCAAAGAAGAAGGTATTGAGAACTACCTGAAAAATCAGCAGCACAAAACCCTGTTGCGTTTCCTCACTTGCGGCAGCGTCGATGACGGTAAAAGCACGCTGATTGGTCGTTTGCTGCATGACTCGCGTCAGGTTTATGAAGATCAGCTGAAAACGCTGCACTCCGACAGCCAGAAAATGGGCACCACCGGTGAAAAACTGGATTTTGCGCTGCTGGTCGATGGTTTGCAGGCAGAGCGTGAGCAGGGCATCACCATTGATGTGGCTTACCGTTATTTCTCTACGCCAAAACGTAAATTCATCATCGCTGATACGCCAGGCCATGAACAATACACCCGTAACATGGCGACCGGTGCGTCGACTTGTGATCTGGCGATCATCCTGATCGATGCGCGTCGCGGTGTCTTGGAACAGACTCGCCGTCACAGCTTTATCGCCAGCCTGCTGGGCATCCGTCAGTTTATCGTGGCGGTGAACAAAATGGATCTGGTGAATTTTGATGAAGCCGTGTTTGATGGCATTAAAAAAGATTATCTGGAATTTGCGTCTGGTTTACCGAAAACGGATATCCGTGTCGTGCCAATTTCAGCACTGGACGGTGAAAATCTGGTAGTTAATAGCGAACTAACGCCTTGGTATCAGGGCGAACCACTGCTGACTATGCTGGAAAATGCCGAAGTCGGTACCCGCGATCTGGATCTGCCATTCCGTATGCCGGTGCAATTAGTATCGCGTCCGAACCTCGATTTCCGTGGTTATATGGGCACGGTCGCGGCAGGTGTGCTGAAACCGGGCGATACCGTGCGTGTACTACCATCAGGTAAAGAAAGCAAAGTGAGCCGTATCGTCACTTTCGACGGTGATTTGGATTATGCCCTGCCAGGTGAAGCGATCACCATCACGCTGGAAGATGAAATCGACATCAGCCGTGGCGATTTGCTGGTAGCACCGAATGCCGAAACACAAGTAACCCAGCGTGTACTGGCGAATGTGGTGTGGATGACGGAAGAGCCGTTACAGGTTAATCGTCAGTACGATATCAAACTGGCGACCCGCAAAACCCGTGGTCAGATCGATGCCATCCGTCATCGTACCGATGTGAATACGCTGGAAAAACACGATGCCACCGAGCTGAAACTGAACGAAATCGGCCAGTTGGAACTGTCGTTGACCAACGCCGTTGGGGTTGATCCGTACACGAAAGTACGAGATACCGGCAGTTTTATCGTCATCGATCGTCTGACTAACGTCACTATCGGTGCCGGTATGGTGGTGGAAGCATTGGCAGATAAAGTGGCTGATGAAGCTCAATTCAGTGAATTCGAATTGGAGTTTAATGCGCTGGTGCGTAAACATTTCCCACATTGGCAAGCTTTGGATATCAGCAAGCTGTAATGTGCTTATCAGAGGTAACCTGCGGGTTACCTCTTTGCTTTTCGGGATATAGCCTCAATGAACAAAGACATCGTCTGGCACGAACATGCCATTGATAAAGCAGCGCGGGCCGCGCAAAACGGCCACAAAGCATTTGTGTTATGGTTCACCGGTTTATCCGGTTCCGGTAAATCCACGATTGCTGGTGCATTAGAACAAGAACTCTTTCGTCGTGGCGTACATACCTATCTGTTAGATGGCGATAATGTGCGTCATGGTTTATGCAAAGGATTGGGTTTTTCCTTGGCTGATCGTCAGGAAAATCTGCGTCGTGTCGGAGAAGCGTCCAAATTGATGGTTGATGCCGGTTTAGTGGTGTTAGCGGCGTTCGTCTCACCTTACCGGGCTGACCGTGATGCGATCCGTGCGTTACTGCCGGATGGTGAATTCGTCGAAGTGTTTGTCGATACGCCATTGGCTGAGTGCGAACAGCGTGATCCGAAAGGGCTGTATAAAAAAGCGCGTGCTGGTGAGATCAAAAACTTCACCGGTATTGACGATCCGTATGAAGCGCCGGAACAGCCGGAAGTGCATATTCACAATCATGGACGTTCCGTGAGCGATGTCGTTGCAGAATTGTTAGCACAATTACAAGCGCGTGGGTTATTAGCGGAATAAGCAGCTGAAACTTTGCTGAAACGATTTCGGTAAGCTGTGAGTCAGATCAGTAATTTACAATACTCGTATTAACTGTACGGATAGAGTTAACAAAATTGTTATGCTATTGTTAACCGGTAGGCCAGCTATGAGGTCTGCGAGGATTTAGCATAATGACGAATGACAACAAAATGCCAAAAACGAAATTACTCGTTTTGCTGCTGGTATATATCGCGCTGATTATAGGGCTGGCGGTTTATCTGTACTCTTGATAACACACGATAACGAAAAGGGATCTCCGAGTTCCCAAACAAAAAAGCCATGCATTGCATGGCTTTTTGATTTTTAAATACTTATTTGCTTTCTTCGTAACGTACAACAGACGCTTCGATTTCAGCGATGGCTTCAGCTTTGTCGCCCCAGCCTTCAACTTTCACCCATTTACCGGCTTCCAGTTCTTTATAACGTTCAAAGAAATGGCGGATCTGCGCTTTCAGCAGTTCTGGCAGTTCATGCACGTCGTTAATATGTTCGTATTGTTTAGTCAGTTTGCTGTGTGGTACAGCAACCAGTTTCGCGTCCTGACCTGCTTCATCGCTCATTTTCAGCACGCCAACTGGGCGGCAGCGGATCACAGAACCTGGGATCAACGGGTACGGAGTCGGCACCAGAACGTCCACTGGATCACCATCCAGCGACAGGGTGTTGTTGATGTAACCGTAGTTGCATGGGTAGAACATTGGGGTCGACATGAAACGGTCTACAAATATGGCGCCAGACGCTTTGTCGATTTCATATTTGATTGGATCAGCATTCTGCGGGATCTCGATAACTACATAGATATCTTCCGGCATTTCTTTGCCAGAAGGAACTAGATTCAAGCTCATGGCGTTTCCCTTTTTTAATTAATAGTAGGTTGCAGGCGCCTATTATAACGGGGCTGATATAAATCGCTACCAACCCGCACTGCAGAGTGATGGCACAAAGTGCATTGCTTCATTAGAATCAGTGTTTTAGTTTTCTTAAATTCAGGTAATCCTGTATGCATATTCACATTCTGGGCATCTGCGGCACCTTTATGGGCGGTATTGCGGTGCTGGCGAAACAGCAGGGTCACAAAGTGACAGGCTCTGATCTTAACGTTTATCCTCCGATGAGCACGCAGTTAGAAGAGCAGGGCATTGAGCTGGTGCAAGGCTATGATCCATCACAACTCGATCCAGCACCCGATATGGTGGTGATTGGCAATGCGATGAGCCGTGGCAATCCGTGTGTGGAATATGTATTAAACCGCAATTTGCCCTATACCTCCGGCCCGGAATGGCTGCGTGACAACGTATTACAACAGCGCTGGGTTATCGGTGTTGCTGGTACGCACGGTAAAACGACCACCTCTAGTATGGTGGCGTGGATTTTAGAACATGCCGGGCTGGAACCGGGTTTCCTGATCGGCGGTGTGCCGGGCAATTTCCCCTTCTCAGCACGTTTGGGTAACGCACCGTTTTTCGTGATCGAAGCCGATGAGTATGACTGTGCGTTTTTCGATAAACGCTCCAAGTTTGTTCACTATCGCCCGCGCACTTTGATCATGAATAACCTCGAATATGATCATGCGGATATTTTCCCCGATCTGGCGTCGATCCAACGTCAATTCCACCATCTGGTGCGCACCGTGCCATCGAATGGCCGCATTCTGTTGCCAGCTCATGATCCGGCGTTAGCGGAAGTGCGTACTATGGGCTGCTGGAGCGAAATCGAGCTGGTGGAAGGCGATGGCGCTAACTGGCAAGCCAAATTACTGAAAGAAGATGGCTCGGCATTCGCTGTCGTTTTAAACGGCGAAGTGCAGGGCGAAGTGCATTGGTGCGGTCTCGGTCGCCACAACGTACATAATGGCTTGATGGCGATTGCGGCAGCACGCCATGCCGGTGTGCGTGTGGTCGATGGTATTGCAGCACTGAACGAATTCATCATGCCCAAACGGCGTATGGAGCTGCGCGGCGAAGTCGCTGGTATCAAGTTGTACGATGACTTTGCGCATCATCCTACCGCGATTGCGACCACCATTGCGGGTTTACGGGCGAAAGTGGGCACCGCTCGTATTCTGGCGGTGCTGGAACCACGCTCTAACACCATGAAGATGGGCGTGCATCAGGGTGAACTGATCAAGAGTCTGGTGCAGGCCGATAAAGCTTATCTGTTTGCACCGACCGGATTAGGCTGGGATATCCACCAGTTGGCACTGACTGCGCCGATCCCAACGACAGTGCAGCATGATATTAATCATCTGGTCGATATGTTGGCTGCCGAAGCTAAGCCTGGCGATCAGATCCTGATCATGAGTAATGGCGGCTTCGATGGCATTCATCTGAAGTTGCTGGATAAACTCACTAAATTACATCCGTAGGAGTAAGCATGACCCAGGCGATCACCTTGGCAATTACCGGCGCATCCGGTGCGGTTTATGGCGTTCGCCTGTTGGAACAATTACTCTCCGCTGGCTGTCAGGTTCATCTGTTGCTCTCGTCTGCCGCGCAAGTGGTGCTGGCGACGGAGTTGGATCTGAGCTGGCCGACAGAACCACAAGCCTGCCAGCAATTTCTGTTGCAACAGTATGGTTGTGATGAGCATCAGCTGCGGGTTTATGGTCGTGACGACTGGTTTTCACCGGTGGCTTCGGGGTCTGCGGCACCCAAACAGATGGTGGTTTGTCCGTGCTCCATGGGCACGCTGGCGGCCATTGCGCACGGTATGTCAGATAATTTGATTGAGCGCGCGGCAGATGTAGTGTTGAAAGAACGTGGACATTTATTGCTGGTGCCGCGAGAAACACCTTATTCCGCTATTCATCTGGAAAATATGCTCAAGTTGACCCAACTGGGGGCTACGATACTACCGGCTTCACCGGGTTTTTATCATAAACCACAGAGCATCGATGAGCTGGTCAATTTTCTGGTGGCCCGTATTCTGGATCATCTGCACATCAAACAAGTCATCTCTCCGCGTTGGTCTGAATATACCCTTCGTACTTGAAGTTGCAGCATCGTTGACGGCGTTCACTCACCCCAATCACATAGCCTATCTATGCTCATGGGGATTCGTTCTCTTGTCGCCTTGCTGCAACTCCAATTACTTTGGGTATACCATTGTGGCACTGTATTTGCCTGCTCATGCAAAGCATATGAAAGAGCATGGGATAAAACATGATGGGATTCCGGCATTTATCGATTGGCCGTAAGTTGGGTGTCAGTTTTGGTATTATTGGTCTGCTGGTGGTGGTGCTGGGTGGTGTCAGCGGCTATTTGTTACAGCGCCTGAACGCACACGTCGAATATATCACCAGTAATGTAGAGCCCAGTCTGGTCAACATCCTGCGCATGGATGTGATCGTATCCGATTTCCGTCAGATCCAACTACGCCAGTCTGGTTTTGCCACCAGCGAAGAAAAAATACAATTTCAGAATGCACTAAAACAGTACTCTGCTCAGATCAAGCAAGGTTTGCAGACCAGCCAACAGTGGCTGATCTTGCCTCAAGAACTGGCATTACAGACGAAACTCACCGAGCAATGGCACCAATATGAAGCATTGCAGCAGCAGTTTCAGGCCTTACTCGATGAAGGCAGCACCTCGGATGCGAAAGATTTAATCATGGAAGAGGGCTTACCCAAATATCAGCAACTCAAAAGCAGTTTATCCGCGCTGGAAGCTGCGCTGAACGATAAATCGGCCAATACCTCACAAGAAGCAACTGCATTATTCCATGACTCAATTTGGCAGATCAGTGCGTTGATCGGCTTGGTTTTATTGTTGGTGTTACTGGGCGCATTGGGCTTAGGTGCCCAGATCCGTAAACCATTGCACTCTTTGTTGCAGCAGGCTAAACGTATTGCCGCAGGCGATTTGACACATCCGATGGCCTTGTCTCAGCTGAACCGCGATGAAATAGGCACCCTGGCCCATGCTTTCGCCGATATGCAGCAGAATTTACATCAACTGATCGAACAGGTTGTGCAGACGGTTAGCCACATGAGCGAACAAGTGGAAACCGGTCAGCATGTGGCTAAGAATTCAGCATCCAGTATCAGCACGCAAGAGCAGGAGCTGACCTATCTGGCTACCGCAATGAACGAGATGACGTCTACCGTCGCCGATGTGGCGCGCAGTACCATTCATGCCGCCCAGGAAGCACAGTATGCCGCAACGGAAGCCTCAAATGGCGGGCTGGTGGTAGAGCGCACGATCAAGGCGATCCAGCGGGTTGCAGACGATGTGGAACAGACAACAGCTCTGATAACGTCACTGGCTCAGGACAGCAGTAAAATCAGTCTGGTGTTAGATGTGATCCGTGGCATTGCCGAACAAACTAACTTACTGGCACTGAACGCTGCGATTGAAGCTGCCCGCGCGGGGGAGCAAGGGCGTGGTTTTGCCGTGGTGGCCGATGAGGTTCGATCGCTTGCGCAACGCACACAACATTCTACACAGGAAATTCAAAATATTATCGGTACCCTACAGCAACGTAGTGATGATGCCGTGCAAGCAATGCAGCACAGTAGCAAAATGGTGAAAGACAGTGTTGATGAGGCGCATCAAGCCGGTGAACGAATTGCGGTGATTGCCGGTGCGGTACAAGAGATCGCGGATATGACGACGCAAATTGCGAGCGCCACAGAACAGCAAAACAGCGTGGCAGAAGATTTAAATAAAAATATTGATACGATCCATTCATCAGTGAAAGTGATCGCGTTAGGTGCTAATCAGACGGCGGAATCCAGCCAGTCACTGGCGCAACTGACTGCTCAATTACGCCAAATGACAATGCGATTCCAGACATAGCAATGTGCTAATAAAAGTTGATTAGTAATTCGGTGGTGCTACTTCGAGGTATTCACCATTATTGTTCAGACGATAATAACGTCCGTTTTGGGTGTAATAGCGCACCCCGTTAATGTCCACCACATTCATGATTGAACCGGTGTTCGCCACCGTGGTTGTGGTCATGCCATTATTTATAATGGTGACATTACTGGTGGCAGGTGCGGGCACTTGTTCATAGACGCCACCATGCATCCGGTAAAACAGTTCATTTAACACAAAATAAGTTACACCGGCTGCAATAACGGTTTTATAACCGGGCGGCATGATGTTGTAGCGAACAGGCGCATCATAATATCTTGGACCATATACTCGTACCGGGCCTGAGTAAATGCGGACTGGTCCCGGATAATATACGCGATCACGATCTCTATCTCGGTGATGATGTTCGTGACGATCCCAACGGCCATCGTCATCCCCCGGACCGTCAAAATGAGGTCTTGCCTGCACCTGTGAAAGCGGTAACAAAGCTGCGGCCATAAACAACGATATGATCCGACGGTATTTCATAGAAGTTCTCCAAATCGCCTTTTGGCAAGGCTAACCTAATTATAATCGATGGCAAATTTATGTGAAATCTGTAGCAAATTGTGTCAATTTCATAAGTGCATCGATTTATAGGAAATAATGTTGAGAAGGAAATGTCATGTTGAAAATAGTGACCGTGGATTATCAAGATCCACAGCAGATGGCGGATTTGCTGATGCTATTGGATCTGTATGCACAAGACCCAATGGGGGGGGGTGAACCACTCACTGCAGAGTGTCGTACTCGACTACCTCAGACCTTACAACAGTGTGCTTCCGCTGTCTCATTAATTGCTTATTTGGATGAACAGCCTGCAGGACTGTTAAATGCTTTTCAGACCGTTTCAACCTTTGCGGCGCGGCCGTTGATTAATATTCATGATCTGGCCGTCGCGTCAGCATTTCGTGGACAAGGTATCGCGACCGCCTTGCTACACCAGATTGAGCAGATCGCGCGGGAACGCGATTGCTGCAAGCTGACACTGGAAGTGTTATCCGGCAATCACACGGCACGACATGCCTATCATCGCTGTGGTTTTGCCGGCTATGAACTTGATCCGATGCAGGGGCATGCCCTGTTTTGGCAGAAAAAACTCGCCTGATTACAGGCGAGTGGCTTCATAGCGATAACCACCTTCCGCTACTGGAATAAACTGCAGACGATGCGTCATACAGGTCGGTACATCTTCCGCATGATGCGACACATACAACAGCTGACTGTGGCTGTGCGCAGTCAGGCGGTCGATGTATTGCAATACCAGATGCCGATTCAGGCTGTCCAGCCCTTGCAGTGGCTCATCCAGAATCAACAGGGTAGGGTGTTTCACCAGCGCCCGGGCAATCAGCAATAAGCGCTGCTGGCCGTAGGAAAGTTGAAGAAACGATACCTGCTCTTGTTGCTCCATACCGAGTAATTTCAGCCATTGGCGCGCCAGTTTTATTTCCTGATCGCCGGGTTGTTGATACAGCCCAATCGAATCATAAAAACCAGACAGGATCACCGTCAGTGGGGTGCCAGCCACACGATAGGCCATATGTAAGGCTGGGCTGACAATGCCCATGCGTTGTTTTATTTCCCAAATACTTTCTCCGGAACCCCGGCGTCGGCCAAACAAGGTGATGTTATTGCTATAACACTGCGGATGATCGCCGGTGATCAAATGTAATAATGTGGTTTTACCACAGCCGTTCGGGCCGGCAATATGCCAATGCTCACCACGATTTAATTGCCAGCTCAGGTCATGCAATATGACGCGTTCGTCATAACTGACGTTGATCTGTTGCAGCGTAACGATGGGGTTGGCGAGCGACTTATTTTCTGTCTGATGTAATGGTGCTGGTAAAACAAATTCCGCAGCAGAAGCACAATGCAGCAATTGCTGGGTTAATGGATCGGCAAAGAATGCGGCTCTTGGTTGTAAATGAGTAAACTGGCAATCTAAAATCCAGCCTAACTGCCCGGCAAACGGTGGGATCTCATCAAATCGATTCACAATCAATACTAATGCCATGCCTTGCTGCAACAGCCGTTCTAAGGTGGTGGTGAGTTGGGTCCGGGCTTGCACATCCAGCCCGTCAAACGGCTCGTCCAGAATCAGCAATTCTGGTTCAGACATCAATGCCTGCGCTAACAACACCTTACGCCCTTCACCACTGGATAATGCGGTAAACGGCTGCTTAAGCAGATGGCTAATCCCAAATAAGGCGGCCAGTTCATGACAATGAGCGGTGTTGCTATGTCTCTGTTGGATTAAATTTTCTACGGAAGTTGCAATCTCTTCCTCCGCACCCAGCATATCGGTATTCGTACGTTGCCACTCGTCATCATACAGTTTAATCTGTTTCTCAAAAGAGACCATTTCTGATCTCAGCTGATGCAAACATTCTCCTGATTCCGGCGGCAATTCCTGGTTCAAAATACGCGCCATCATGGTCTTACCACTGCCGTTGTTACCGATAAGGGTGCAGCAGTTTCCGGCAGCCAGATAAAAAGAAGAAACAATAAACTTTTTGTCGGTTCCAACAGGGAATGTTGCCGTATTTATGGATAACATGAACGAATGCCTCGGGAAAGTAGATGGTGCCCGGTCGAAGTTACGGGTAGAAAAATAAATAGCAGACGTAGCGAATGTGAAGCATACGCCTGAAAAATAATAGAGTGTGGCGGGAAAAATATGGAAAACCCATCAGGCGAGATCCTTTATCGGGAATTGTCCTATCACGCATTAATAACATCCAGCACAGAACATAGCCGGTTAAAAATAGTCTGGTCAATTCTTCTGTTGTCGGTTATCGGGCTGACCATCACCGGCCATTTTCCAACCATCTACTCCGATCTGTTGTCGGTAGACAGTGACAAACTGCCGCTGCATTTAGATCCTGCTATTTCATTGAGTTTATTATCATTACTCTGGTTCGGTTTGCGCTGGAGCCTGTTCCCGCTATTTGCCATTACATTACTGCAAATTGTCTTGCACGGTGATGTGACTCAGACGCTGGTTTTTGTTGTCAGTCATTTAATTTTGTTTGCAATGGCTGCACAGGCATACCGTTCCTTACCGTTATCACTTGATCTGCGCCACCTGCATGCCTGGTTTACCTTCTTACTGGTAATGTTTATCAGCTGCTCATTGGGCGCCGGGGTTGACCTGCTGTTATGCAATAGAGTGGATGTAAATCACTATCAGCATTGGTTGCAATGGTGGATGAGTAATTGGTTGAATGCGGTCATGGCATTACCGCTTCTGTGGTGTCTGACGCCCTATGTCAGCAAGTGTCGGCAGCGATCTTTTCCGATCAATGATGTTGTTTATCCCCGCCGGCAAGCGACACTTTCTATTATATTGCTCATTTCCGGCATCTTACTTTATCTATCATTATCATATTCGTTAGGTCTGGAATTTATATCGCCGGCTAAACAGGAGGCTGGAAAAACCTTATCCCGTTTTTCCGATGTAGTCTTGCTGATGTTGTGTATCGCAGGCTTTATCATGATCAGTTTGGCCTATCTGGGCTACCATCTCTTCCGCCATTGGTCCGTTTCGCTGGAAAAGCAGGCGCTGTCGGCGATCCAATCTAATGAGGCTAAATCACGTCTCTTATCCAAAATGACCGATGAATTACGTACCCCCCTGAATGCGATTATTAGTCTGACTAGGTTGACATTAGGGTCAACACTGACGCAGTCACAACGTGAACATATCAATACCATCAGAACCTATGCATCACGGTTAAATAGTGTCATTAATGAATTGCTTGATTATTCAAAGATTGAGGTCAATAAGCTGGAGTTGGAGTTCACTGCTTTTGCTTTAGAAGAGGTGGTGAATCGAGTTGCCAGCGCATTAAGCCCCCTTTGCAGTGAAAAGCGGATCGCATTTATTGTCGATTTATCGCCCGATATTCCTCGTTTTATTCTTGGTGATCCAGCACGGGTAGAGCAAATTCTGCTTAATTTGTTAAGTAATGCGATTAAATTTACTGACCGTGGACATGTTCTGTTACGCATCACGGCGGGTCATTTGGATGAATCGCAGTTCGAACTCTATTTTGAAATCGTCGATACCGGTGCCGGTATTGAAACGACAAAAATTGCCGAGCTATTTCAGCCCTTTACACAAAGCGACTCGACCAAGTCATGCCGTTTGGGTGGAACAGGTTTGGGGATGGCGATCAGTAAAGAACTCATAAAGTTGATGGGCGGCGAGATCCAGGTTTACAGCGAAGCCGGGAGCGGCACGGAAGTGGTATTTTCTCTGCTGGTTGGTTATCGCTCTGACAGCGTGCCGGGAAATGTTGGCTTTGTCTGTAATAAGCGCTGGTTGCTATTACATAATCAACCGGAAGTGGCCGCCATTTTGGATACCCGCCTGCAGCAGATCGGGGGAACAGTACAAGAGTTAGGACATGAGCTGATTATTCAGGCGTGGCTCAATGGTAGCTTAAGTGATGAGTTTCCGGCGCCGGATATGTTGCTGATCAGCCATCGTATTGGGGCGATGGATGGCATCACCTTACTGCGCAAACTCCGCGCGATGCCCGCCTGGAAAACAACACCTATCCTGTTTTTGTATCCTCAATCGGAAGAGGACAACTACCGCACGCTGGTCAGCGAAGATCCTTACACGGAATTACTGTCATTACCGTTTTATGGCGCGATGTTGTGCAATGCCATCATGTCGGTGCTGGGGTTGGGTGCCAGAACCTCCATTACCCGTCTGCCTGCGAATGACTGGCGTAACATGCTGCATGATATTCATGTATTACTGGTTGAGGATAATGCCATTAACCGACAAGTCGCTTTGGAAACATTGCAGCAGGTTGGTGTAACGGTACAGGTTGCCGAAAATGGCAAAGAAGGCATTGAACAAGCAACCAGAGGACGCTTTGATCTGGTTCTGATGGATGTGGATCTGCCGGAGGTGGATGGTATCACCGCAACCTACTGGCTGTGCAATCAGGGCTATATTACTCCGATCCTGGCGATGACCGCATTTGATGATCCAAAAGAGCGTGAGCGTTGTCTAAAAGCCGGTATGGATGATTTTATGATCAAGCCCTTTGAGCCCAATACGCTGTATTCGCTGATTTATCGCTGGACGGTGGGTAAAGGCGAACCGGCCGGACAAGACCGGTATATAGCAGCGACTCGGCAACCCACCGACATAACACCGGTCTCTGAAATTGCGCTGGATGTGATCCTGGGTTTTTCTCGTGTGGGGAATAACCCGCAGCTTTATCAGCAGATCCTCGGTACGTTCCGGGATGAATACAGCGATCAAGGGCGAAAACTGCTGGCAATGGTGGAGCGAGAAGAGTGGGTGGCACTGGAGCGGATTGCACACAATTTAAAATCAGTTGCACGTTACATTGGTGCTGACGGGCTTTCACATGCAGCCAGTGAGTTAGAGTTATTGTTACGTCGTCAGGAGGCCCGAGCTTCACGCGCTATCATGACGAAAAAGCTGGTGGCCAACATTCACATACTGCTGATGGCTGTTTTTGACATCATCAAATCGATCCCCGTTATCGCCAAAGCAGATCCAAGCTCTAGCGATGATCTGTCTTCGTCAGAGGTGACCAACAAGAAACAGGATTTACCTAAAATACTAGTGATTGATGATGAGCTGATCCACCAGCAAATGCTGCGTTCATTATTACAGCACGACGGTGAAGTATTTACTGTGGCCGATGGTGCCACGGCACTTGAACTGGTCTTTAGACAGCCGGTTGATCTGATTTTGCTGGATATGGTCATGCCCGACATGCGCGGTGATGAAGTTATGCGTCAGTTACGCAGCCATCCGGCAACACGCGATATCGATATCGTGATCATTAGTTCCCGAAATGATGTAGAAGACGAAGAAACAGGTTTCCTGATGGGGGCGATTGATTATGTCACCAAGCCGTTTTATCCCGCCATTGTACAAGCGCGGATCCGCAATGTATTGCGACTGATACAACAACGCCGTTTATTGGATCAGCTGGCACATTTAGATGGTCTCACCGGTATTCCAAATCGACGGAAGTTTGAGCAGGTGATCGAAAATGAATGGACTCGGCATCAACATACGGTGCAACCGCTGTCACTGGCGATCCTCGATGTTGATCATTTCAAACGGTTTAACGACACATTTGGGCATGCGCGAGGCGACGATGTATTGCAGGCGGTCGCTGCTTCAATACGCGACATGTTGCGCCGTACCGGCGATTTTGCGGCTCGTCTTGGTGGCGAAGAGTTTGTGCTGGTATTTAGCGGTGCGGATGCGCAAAGCAGTTCGATCATGGCAGAAAATGTCCGGCAGGCAATGGAGCAAATCGAATTACCGGTGGGTAAAATTACGGTCAGTATTGGTGGTATCACTTTGATCCCGGAAGGACAGTATTCGCTGGAACAAGCGATGGAAACAGCGGATCAATTACTTTATGAAGCGAAACAAAGCGGGCGTAACCGTGTCTGCTGGAAATCGAGACTCAATTAGTTTATTCAAGTTATGGTGATTTCAGCGCTCTCTTAAAAATCAGAGTGAAATACTTGCGCAGATGGATGAATGGCTCAATGTTTATAGTAGGAATACTACAGCTGGGCTAGGTGAGCATCATGAGTAACGAGCTGGCGATTTTAGAAAAATATATTCATGACAAATTTGAATATGACAGTGCGGGGAGTTTAATTGACCCGTTGGATGCCGTGGTGATAACTCCCGTAAATGAGTTGCAACTAATGACATCCCCGTTCAAAGAGGCGGGGGCGCGTATTGGCGATTATTGGGTCGATGATTCTGTTTACGGTTTTATTTTCCGTGTCGAAAATGGCGTAGTAACAAAACTTTGGTCTAATGATTGATATCTACCTGTCTCGCCAAAAAGAAAAAAGGCACTAACCAGTAAAGGATAATGCCTTTTAATTCAAAGAATTAGCGAAGAGCTATTAGTTCATGCCGTATTATCTAATCTAGTGTTTCATTTCATTTCATATTAACTCGCATTATTACGCAAACCCCAGTATTGGCAAGGGTTTAATCAATATTCATATTCCATAATGTTTCAAAATGAACTATCGTTATTCATAGTTTTTTGGGTGTTTGGTTGGGTGTTGCTGGGGGTTGATATGGCAGGAGTAAAGGATAGTCATTTAAGGGCATTAAAGGAGTTTGAAGGCACTAGGCCGAAGAAGATAAAGAGCGATAATGGGCTGTATGTTTATCATTATCCTAGTGGTGTGGTGTCCTTTGTGTATCGCTACAGCGTACTGAATAAACAAAAAGATCTGGTTTTGGGTAAATATAAAAATACCAAGACCAAAAAAGGCATAACGCTAGCAGAGGCGAATGCTAAAGCTGAACAGTGCTCCAGTTGGCTTGCAAATGGTTTAGATCCGGCAATCGAATTCAAGTTACAGACACAAGGAACGCTTGCCCCTATCACCGTTCGTGATGCACTAGAGAAATGGCTAGAGGAGTACGCAGACAAAAGAAGAGCAAACGCCCAGAAACACAAGCAGCAGTTCGAGAAATGGATATTCCCATATCATGGCGACACGCCATTAGAACGAATGGAGCAAGAGCATTGGATTTACTGTTTTACTGAGACCCATAAGTTTACTGAGACCAATAATAAGAAGACCTATCCCGTTGCGGCGGGTTATGTGCTGCAAAATCTCAAACAGGCATTACAACACTGTAAACGCCGAAAATATAAATTCGATCTATCGCAAATTGATCAACTGACTATTGATGATGTCGGCGGGAAAAAACAGGAAAGAAAAGAAAGAACATTGATCAAGCATGACGGGAGCGACTGGTCAGAGCTAACAGCTTTAATGAAATGGCTTAAAGCTGATACAGCCTTATTGAATGATTACTATTTGGCGATGGTTTATATCTGCATTGTGTTTGGGTGTCGATCACAGGAAATTAGACTTGCAACAACAGACGAATTTAATTTTGAAACGGGATTATGGACTGTACCGAAAGAACACAGTAAAGGTGGGCGTGTAATTATCAGGCCAATACCTGAATCAATAAAAGACTGGCTGCATAACCTTATCACTATGAACAGTGTTGCCCAGACGCCAACCAAGAAACCGAAAGGAACAAAGGAAGATACCGAACAACAAAAGGTCTATGTGCTGGGAGAGTTAAAAAAACCAGAAGCTGTTTCCATGTGGTGTCGTGCTTTGTATAAAAGAATTGGTATTAGTGAACCATTCACCGCGCATGATTTACGGCGGACTGTTGCCACTGGTTGGGGTTGCTTGGGAGTCGTTCCTCACGTTATCGAATCAGAACTAGGTCATACACTTGGTGGTGTGGCTGGGATTTATAATCGAGCACACTATGTACCAGAGAAAGCGGAGGCACTAGAAATGTGGATCAGACGCCTTGATGAGTTACGAATAGATAACGTGTCGATATTACCAATAAAGAGACCAGCCTGAGAGCTGGTTTTTTAATGTCCCAAAACCAATGAAAAGAATTACTACTCGGAAATACTTTCGCTAATACTCGTTTTCACCGAGTTTTTCTATGGGTGTCACATGGTGGTGGCGTGGTAAAATGGAAAGGTTCAGTAGACAACAGATCAGAAGGTGAATTTATGAACGCAGACACAATCA
>ERZ650300.626-NODE-626-length-21598-cov-17.017268_pt1 | contig 21598 bp, 21 predicted proteins | sample MGYA00376236_ERZ650300 | MGnify/ENA primary metagenome ERZ650300 (study PRJEB26733, sample SAMN07839303) | wastewater metagenome | biome: urban; feature: wastewater treatment plant; material: waste water | place: USA: North Carolina | collected 2016-04-28 ...
TAATCATTAAAAAAGATAAAAATCAACCTCTTTAGAAGCAATTTTAGAGAGGTTTTTTTTTTGAATATTAAAATTTAGAGCGCTTACAATGGTGTTTTTGAAGTTGTAAAGTATATATTTATACAAGTTATTGTATATTTGAGTGATGCAACTTGCACTATGAATCTGCAAAATCGCAAGAGGAAGCCCAAAAAGTGCATGCAGAACGACAGCGGCAAAGTCAAATTGAATTGGAGAGAATAAGAAATTTAAAAACTAAAGCATTATTAAACAAACCATTTTAAACACAAATATTGAAGTCCATTTTATACACAATAGCAATTAGTATCTTTTCTGCCTTGCTCATTGCTTACGCTTATGATATTGCAAATGACGAAGTAATTCCAAAATCAAGCACCAAACAAGCAACACAAGATATGCTCGTTTCCCTCGCCCGATTTTTAGGAATTTCAGGAAGCTGGATTGTAGGCAGTTTAGCTACCGGTAGTAGCTTGTATTATACCATTCAAAAATATAAAAATAGAAAAAATGAATAAGCCCATTATTAGAATAACCTTATTTTTATGTGTGGTATGTTTGATACTGGGTATTAGAACCAATTGGCGTGAATATACCTTTCGGAAAGCAAGTACAGCTGCGAAAGCCACAGTTATCTCGGTTGATACAGAATTGAAATCAGGCAGAGCTATAGCCATTGTCGATTATGTACTTGCATACGAGCGAGACAATGTAACAGACACTATATCTCACTTCACAACCGAGGCATATTACACAACAAAACCCTTGCCCTCAATTGAAGAATTGAAGAACAATGTTTTTTATGTACACTACGTTCCAAAAATTAAGAGTAACGAAACCCCATTCAAAGACCGACTATTTATTAGTGATAGCAATTTACTAGAAAATGATTTTTACACTGGGTGGTTTATCCGAATGATTTTTGTACTTATGGTGGGTTACCTACTTAGTAAAGGTTTTTTCCGAAACAATTAATATAAACCTGCAAACAAATTGAATAATATTGATACAGAAATATGGCCAGCAGGTAACAGCACCTACCCAAAAGTGGTGGTTCAGTGGTTCAATCAAGCTTTGTACTACTATCAAAGTTTGTGCTTGGTTGACAGTGAAATGTTTCGAAATCGCCACCTTCGGGTAGCTGCCAACCGTTATGTGTAATATAAACCAAAAATAGAAATGAAAATAAAAAAAATATTATTCAGTATATTAACCGCTCTTGTTTTGATAATATCAATATTCATTTATATGAATAGGGATAAATTTGTCTATGTAGGCTCAGTAGATATTATTGAAGTCGATTGCAGCAAAAAAGTTCAAATCTTGAGCGAAGTTTTAGAAAGTGACCAAAGGATTAGAAAATCAAATGAATTTATCAAATACGCTAAAGAAGATCATAGGAATCAAGAATTAGTAATTAGCATTATTGAAAAATGTGGTATGCCAACATTAAAGCAGGTAGGGCAAAGACAAATGGATGCCATCTGGTTGGGTTTGCAACATAGTACTAAAGATATCAGAAAAAAATATTTTCCACAAATAGAGAAAGCGGTTAAAAATGGGGACCTATCTAAACAACAATACGCATTAATGAAAGATAGGATATTAATGGACGAAGGAAAACCCCAAATATATGGTTCGCAAATAGAAAATGGTAAATTGTATAAATTAGAAAATCCTAAAACTGTTAACGAGAGAAGAAAAGAAATGGGGATGGAACCAATAGAGGATTATTTAAAATATTTTAATATTAAGTTCAATCCGAATTAAGATACTACAATTCTAGCCTCGCTTTTAGCGTTTACTCACAAATACAAAACCGTTAGCAGAAATTATATGAAAAAACAGCATTTAGCATTTATCACGTTTTTATTTTTGATAAATTCTCAAATTTTATTTTCACAATTCAAAGCTGAGAATTATTATAATGCAAATTTTGAAAAAATATCAAAAGAAGAATTTGAAAAAACTTCAAAGCAGAAAGAATATCGATATAATCAGTTTGATTTAGAAGATCAAATTGCAAATATTTTATATCAACCTAAAACAAAAGGAAGATTAACTGAGGTAGAATTTAGTCTTGTTAAAAATCAATTAAATAAAATTAACCCATTAAAAAATGGATACATAATTATCATTTATTATCCAGGAAAAGATAAATGCAATGGCATGGAAAGAAATTCAACTTGGAATATTTTTGATAGAGATTACGCAAAAGAGATTAATAAATTAGTAGAAAATAACCAATTTTGGATTTATAAAAATGATGAAAACCTTAAATATTATTACCCTGAAATAATCAATTGGAAAAAGGACGAAAATCAAATCTTTGAAAAATTATTTTTCAAAATGCATTATCCTTGCTTTAGCTCAACAGTAATTGATGAAAACGGTAATTTTATTTCTAATTTGGGCGAGTTTGGAAAACAATCTATAATTGAAGATATAAAAGAACTAAAAAAATAACTTCTGCTAAAAATAGATAAACATTGCACAACTCCCAATTTTCAAAATTTATAAATTTTAATCCCTCTAAAAAACAATTAAAAAGAATACTGATATTATTTTTTCTTTATCTTTGAAAAAGAAAACTACTAACCAATGGAAACTTGCTTAGAATGTGGCGAAAAAATTATCGGCAGAAGTGATAAAAAATTCTGCAACGATGCCTGTAGAAATTCTTACAATAACAAACAAAACAAAGATTCTAGCAATCTAATGCGCAATATTAATAATAAACTGCGCAAAAATTTTAGAATACTCTCAGAACAAAACTTTATAGATAACAAAGCCAAAACATCCAAAAACAAGCTTTCTTTAGCTGGTTTCGACTTTCGATACATTACGCATATTAAAACTTATAAAAACGGTTCACAATATTTTTTTGTGTATGATTTTGGTTATAAATTATTAGATGATGATATGGTTTTGGTTGTGAAAAACTAAAAAAGAGCAGAAATTGCTGCTCTTTTTTTATTCTTCGTTGATGAGTTTAATTTTATCTTCTAAAATTTCAATTACATTTTCTTTGTACAAACCGCCAATTGCTTTTTTGAAATTTTTCTTACTCATCTGCAGTTCTTCTTTTATTTCTTCGGGAGAAGATTCGTCAGTAAGATAAAGCAAGCCATAGTTTTCTTCTAATTTATCTAGAATTTTTTGTTTGAATTCATCAATATTCTGTACAAAACCTTGTTTCTGAAGTGTTACATCTATTTTTCCGTCTTCTCTGATGGTTTTAATGTAGCCCATTTCATCAGACAAAGGATACAATTTTTTGAAAACATCTGAGGTATAAATCAACCCGAGATATTTTTTATTTACCACTACATTCCAACCCAATTCAGATTGTCCTGCAATAATTAAATCTACTTTATCACCTGCTTTAAAAGGTACATTTTCGTAATTTTGATTTCTTTTGAACTTGGTAGTTCCTGTAATTCTTCCAGAAACTTCATCAATATAAATGTACACCAAATAACGTTTTCCTTCCAGAATTTTACCTTTTTGTTGTTTATAAGGAATAAATAAATCTTTAATAATTCCCCAATCCATAAAAGCACCACTTGGCAAAGATTGTACGCAATTCATCACGGCAAACTCTCCTACTTCTGCACTCGGAATTTCTGTGGTTGCTTTTAATTTATCATCATCTTGATACACAAAAACTTCTACATCATTTTCTATTTCTGCATTTTCGTCTAAAAATATTTTGGGTAAAAAAGCGCGTTCACCATTTTCTGATTCTAAAAAAGCTCCAGAATTATTGATTTCTGCTATTTTTAATGTTTGAGTTTTTCCTAATTTCATTGTATTATTTTTAATACTTTGTCAAAGCTTAAAATCTTTGACAAAGTATTGCAAAGGTAAGTTATTATTTTTGAAAGCTTCAATCTGAAATCAATTCATCGTGTCAAAAATTACTTTCAAATCTTCTTCTGTAGTATCTGGATTAATGAAACAAAATCTTGCAACGGTTTCTAGTTCATTACCTTGTTGCCATTTTGTAGGCGTAACCAAGGCTATATTTTCTTTATGGTTTTTATAAGTCCATTGATAATAATCTTCAGGTTTCCAGCCTTTTCTTCGGAAGAGTACACAACTTAAACCTGGTTCCCTTACCATTTCTAAATTCGGGTTTTCATCTATTAATTCTTTAGCTTTTTGAGCCAAATCTAAACCAATTTCTACTGCTTTTCTATACACTTCTGTTCCGTGCATTGCTAGCGAAAACCAAAGTGATAAACCTCGTAATTTTCTGGTTAATTGCACCTGATAATCTGATGGATTAAAACCAATAGCGCCTTCATCCTGAAAAATATCCAAATAAGAACCGTGCTGAGAAAGAGCTTCTTTTGCCAATTCTGGTTTTTTATAAATTACAGCTCCACAATCGTAGGTTGTAAAAAGCCATTTGTGAGGGTCTATCGTGATACTATCTGCTTTTTCGATGCCAGAAAAAAGATTTCTTACTTTTGGGGAAGCCAAAGCACCACCTCCATAAGCTGCATCAATATGAAACCAAAGTCCTTTTTCTTCGCAGAGATTTGCAATTCCGTCTAAATCGTCAATAATCCCTGCATTGGTAGTTCCCGCAGTTGCAATTACAGCAAAAAGTCGGTTTTTGTCTTCATCAGACATTTTATTAATTTCTTCTTCTACATCTTTTGCCGTTAATTTTTCTTCTTTGTGAATAAGGTAAACATCGGTATCTGTAATTTTTGCCATTGTAATTACCGAAGAATGCGCTCCTCCAGAAGTAATAATTAAGCCTTTTTTATTTTTATTTTCAGGATTTTTGCTTCTCCAAAATTCTCTAGCTGTAACAATTGCAGAAAGATTAGCTCCGGTTCCACCAGGTGTAAAAACACCAAAAGCTCCTTCTGGAAGCCCTGTAAGAGAAACTATCCATTCCATTGCTTGATTTTCGGCAAAAATTCCACCAGCGCCCATCATCCAATAAGAACCGTGAATATTGGAGGCAGAAGTAACCAAATCAAACAAAATAGACGCTCTGGAAGGTGCAGAAGGAACAAAAGACAAGTTTCTGGGATGATTAATGGGAACATTGGCTTTAGACAAAATATCTGTCCAAATTTTGAAAGCTTTTTCTCCCGAAATTCCGTTGGGAGTGATGGTTTCTCCCACTAATTCTTTGAGTTCTGAAGCTTTTTTAGGACTTCCCAAAACCGGACTGTTATCTGTAACTCTGTTGATTGAATATTTCATAATATCCAATGTCATCTCAATAAAATCTATATCTATATTGTGCATACAAGTATTTTTATACAATCTCTAAATATAAGCATAAAAAAAGAGAAGCAAAAATGCTTCTCTCTATTTGTAGTTTTTTAAATCTTTTTTAAGTTCATTTGAAAGTTTTATAAAATCAAAAATTTCAGATGTTTCCTCTTCTATTTTCTTTATCAATTTATTATTTTTGAAGTAATATCTATTTCTATAAAGAAGCTTTGGTTTTTCTAAAAATCCATTTTCGCTAACTGATTGATATTTTGAATTTAAAACAAAAATTAATTGATTGTCTTTATAATAATATTCAGTTACAATATTCCAAGCTGAAAGTCCCACAAAATGGATAATTTTCTTTAACTGATTTTTATCGTAATATCCTTTTAATTCTTGTCCGTTATCTGTTGCTTCATTTTTTATATCAACAAAATAATCATTTGGAATGGTTTTAATTTTGAAATTTTTGGTGTTGTTAATTTTTTCAACTTCTTTTTTAATCAAATCTAAGTTTTGAGAAAAACCGATAATGAAACTTAATAAAAGTAGAATTAAAAGATGTTTTTTCATTATTTTTTGTTTTTTCTCGCAGATTTGGCTGATTAGGCAGATTTTTATATTTTCAATCATCAACAAATTTGCAAAATCTGAGAGAAATATATTCTAACAAATATACAAAAAAAGAGAAGCCGAAACTTCTCTTTAATTTTTAATTATTTTAATTTTTTAATGAATTACATATGAATAGAACGCTTACCAGTTGCATCTAGACAAGCTTCTTTTATCGCTTCTGTAAACGTAGGGTGCGCGTGAGAACTTCTCGCAATATCTTCTGCACTTGCTCTAAATTCCATTGCAATTACCGCTTCTGCAATCATATCTGCAGCTCTCGCTCCAATCATATGAACGCCTAAAATTTCATCGGTTTTTTCGTCTGCCAAAACTTTTATTAAACCATCAATATCTCCAGAAGCACGGCTTCTTCCTAAAGCTCTCATCGGGAAAGAACCCACTTTATAAGCTGCTCCTTCTTCTTTTAGTTGCTCTTCGGTTTTACCAACTCCTGCAACTTCTGGCCAAGTATAAACTACACCTGGAATAAGATTATAATTAATATGAGGTTTTTGCCCAGCCAAAGTTTCTGCCACAAAAACGCCTTCTTCTTCCGCTTTGTGAGCCAACATTGCTCCTTTTACCACATCGCCAATTGCATAAATATTAGCAACATTCGTTTGAAGATGATCATTTACTTTTACTCTTCCTCTTTCATCTAAATCTACACCAGCATTTTCAAGGCCAAGACCTTCTGTATATGGTTTTCTACCTACAGAAACCAAAACGTAATCTCCTTCCACAGAAACTTCCTCGCCTTTTTTATCTTTAGCAGTTACTTTTACGGAATCTCCATTTCTTTCTACTGATTGAACACCAGTTGAAAGCATAAATTTCATTCCTTGTTTCTTAAGAACTTTAGTCAATTCTTTAGACAAAGCACCATCCATGGTTGGGATAATTTTGTCCATAAATTCTACTACAGTAACTTCTGAACCTAATCTTAAATAAACAGAACCCAATTCTAAACCAATAACTCCACCTCCAATTACAACTAAATGCTTAGGAATTTCTTTTAAATTTAAAGCTTCTGTAGAAGTAATAATTCTTTCTTTATCTAAAGTAATGAAAGGTAAATTAGAAGGTTTAGAACCCGTTGCAATAATGGTATATTTAGATTCTATACTTTCTGATGAGCCATCTTTTTTAGAAATTTTGATTTTGGTAGCAGATTCGAAGCTTCCTAAACCTTCAAAAACCGTTACTTTATTTTTGTCCATCAAGAAATTGATTCCTTTAGTAGTTTGATCTACTACTTCATTTTTACGAGCAATCATTCTTCCCAAATCAGCTTTAGGTGCATCAATAATAATTCCGTGATTTTCAAAATTATGAGCTGCATTGTGAAAATGTTCAGAGCTGTCTAACAAAGCTTTAGAAGGAATACAACCTACATTAAGACAAGTACCACCTAAGGTAGAATATTTTTCAATTAGAGCTGTTTTGAAACCCAATTGTGCTGCACGAATTGCTGCAACATAACCACCAGGTCCAGAACCAATTACAGTAACATCGAATTGTGACATTTTTATATTTATTTTTCGTTATAACTTATTTTATGCGAATTTAAGAAATTTGATTGAAGTTTCCTCGCAATATCTCTACGTTTTCGCAATGATTGTAATGAATAAAATAAATGAGAAAACTTTAAAAACATTACATATCATTTTTTCTATCTGCTGAAATCACATACTATTAAAAACCTCAAAATATTTATCCAAAATAATTTCTTTAGAAAATCTAGATTGTATGGAATTTCTAATCGATTCTTTATTATGAGTTTGTTCTAAAACTTCAAGTATTTTTTCTGCAAATTCTTTTTGATTTTCAATATCAGAAATTTCTCCATTGATTTTTGGTTGAATAATTTCGTTAATTCCGCCTTTGCAATTATTGGCTAATGAATACGTTCCGCAAGCGCCAGCTTCTAACAAAACATTCGGAAAACCTTCGTATCTGGAACTTAAAATAAATAAATCTGCAAACTTGAGAAAAGGATAAGGATTTTTCTGAACCCCGTGAAAAATAACGTTTTCTAAACCTAAATCTTGCTTCAATAGATAAAGCAATTCTTTGTCTTTACCGTCTCCTAAAATATGTAATATAATATTATTATCTTTCAGATTATTAAATACTTTCAATAAATTATCAAAACCTTTTCTTGAAGACAAATTTCCGATAGCAACTACATTTTTAGAATCACTTTTATAGCTTTCTGGTTTTACAGAATTTTCTAATTTTTCTTCAATAAAACTGAAATCTACAGGATTGTTTATTTTAATGATTTTTTCTTTTTTAATCTTAAAATTTTCTACCAAATCATACATCATATCATCGCTCTGGCAAATGATTTTTTGATAGTTATTATAAAATTTATAAAAAAATCTGATTTCTCTTCTGGTAACATGTTGAGAAACGACATTGGTTTCTCTGGCTATGAATTTAATTTTAGGAAAAAGTTTAATAAATAATGATAAATAAGCATTTACTTCCCCAAAACCACTGAAAACAATGTCTGGTTTTCTTTTTTTAATTTGTTGCAAAATCGGTTTTAGAGAATTTCTAATTCTTGGTGTTTTGATGTCGATAATTTCTACATCATCTTTCAAAAAATCAAGATACAAACCTTCTTTCCTAAGCAATAGAATACCGGGAGAGAATTTTTGTCTTGGCAAATGATTGGCAATAGTAGTTACAATGCGCTCTGCACCGCCTGCATTAAGGTCTGGAAGGATAAAAAGGATTGATTTTTTTTGCAATTTAATTGAATTAAAACAGTAAAATGTTACAAATTTTGGTTAAAACCAAATGAAATTTACTTTATTCAAAAACGGGCTAAAGCCCGTTCCTATTGATGCCTTTGTGATATTAATTTGCTACATCAGAAATAAACTTAATTCGAAGCATTCTCACTTCTTCATCAGATAAATCATCACCAAATTCTGATAAAATAACTTTCATAGAATCACTTTCGGATTCTTTCATAAAATCCATAAATTCTTCTACGATATCTTCGTCAAAATTTTCGTCGATATAATAATCAATATTTAGCTTAGTTCCTTGATATACAATAGATTCCATTTCAGAAAGCAATTCATCCATCGTTAGATTTTTTGCTTTGGCAATATCTTCTAAATCTATTTTTTTATCTGTATTTTGGATGATAAAAACTTTATGAGAAGACTTGTTGGCAACGGTTTTTAACACCATATCTTGAGTTCTCTCAATATCGTTTTCTTCTACATATTTGGCAATAAAATCTGCAAATTCTTTACCGTATTTTTTGGCTTTACCTTCTCCTACACCATAAACTTTGGCTATTTCTTCTACGGTAATTGGATATTGCACCGTCATATCCTCTAAGCTAGGATCCATAAAAACGGTGTAAGGAGGAATTCCGTGCTTTTTGGCAACTTTTTTCCTTAGCTCTTTCAGTTGACCAAACAAATTCTGGTCTAAACCACCACCAGCCTGTACCTGTACTTGTTCTGCATCTGCAATAGCCGCCAAATCAAATTCGCGGTCTTCAGCAATCATAAAATCAGATTTATCTTTACCTGCTAAGAAATTTTTGGCTTTTTCAGAGAGTTTTAGTACACCGTATGTTTCTATATCTTTGGTTAAATAACCTTGTACGGTCGCTTGTCTTATGATAGATTTCCAGTAATTATCACTTTCTGATTTGCCAATACCAAAATGTTTAGAATTCTCTAGTTTATAGGCTTTGGTAGTAGCAGATTCTTTACCAGAAATAATTGAAATTAAGTCTTTGGTTCTGAATTTTTCTTCTAAATCTTTTACAATTTCTAAGACTTTTTTCAGGTCTTTAGAAGCATCTTTTAACTTAGGTGGATTTACAGAATTGTCATCCATTTTAGCGCCATCACCAGTAATTGGATCAAATTCTTCTCCGAAATAATATAATAAATACTGTCTTCTGCTCATAGAAGTTTCGGCATAACCTACTACTTCATTTAATAGTTGAAGCCCAATCTCACGTTCAGAAACTGGTTTTTGGGCTAAGAATTTTTCTAATTTTTCAATATCTTTTGGATCATAAAAAGCAAGACAATGCCCTTCTCCTCCATCTCTACCAGCTCTACCCGTTTCTTGGTAATAGCTTTCTAAAGATTTTGGAATATCATAATGAATCACAAAGCGTACATCTGGCTTATCAATCCCCATTCCGAAAGCAATGGTAGCGACAATAATATCTGCATCTTCCATCAAGAATCTATCTTGATTTAGAACTCTTGTTTTTTGGTCAAGACCTGCGTGATAAGGCAATGCATTAATACCATTTACTTGTAATAATTGTGCAAATTCTTCTACTTTTCTTCGGCTAAGGCAATAGATAATCCCAGATTTTCCTTTGTGTAGATTAATAAATTTTACAATTTCTCTATCTATATTTACTTTAGGGCGCACTTCATAGTATAGATTAGGTCTATTAAAACTATCTTTAAAGACTTTTGCATTGCTCATTCCTAAAGTCTTTTGTATGTCATCTTGTACTTTAGGAGTTGCCGTTGCAGTAAGTGCAATAACAGGAACTTTAGCAATTTTATCAATAATAAGTTTTAGATTTCTATATTCTGGGCGGAAATCATGCCCCCATTCAGAAATACAGTGAGCTTCATCTATCGCAACGAAAGAAATTTTTATTTCCTTCAAAAAATTAAGATATTCTTCTTTTACCAAACTTTCTGGTGCTACGTAGAGTAGCTTGGTTTTTCCGCTTTTTATGTCATCAAAAACTTGTTTGGTTTGTGTTTTATTGAGAGAAGAGTTCAGAACGTGTCCTACTCCTTCTTCGGCAGAAATTCCATTAATGGCATCTACTTGATTTTTCATTAAAGCAATTAGAGGAGAAACTACAATGGCGGTTCCTTCTGAAATTAATGCTGGCAATTGGTAGCATAGAGATTTACCTCCACCTGTAGGCATCAGTACAAAAACGTCATTTCCTTCTAAAAGAGTAGAAATAATTTGCTCTTGTCTGCCTTTAAAAGTAGAAAAACCAAAATATTTTTTCAGGGCTAAAGTTAAATCTTCGTGTTTAGGCATCATGTTTTAGTGTAAGTTTTACTAAATTTGCATCTTACCAAAGATAAAAATTTTTAATGATATTTAAAAATTTTTGCAATAATTAGAATATATTTTTTTTGATTATTCAAATGTAAGCATTGATAGTAGTTTCCTGCAATTATTAAGGTTATATTTAAGAAAACTTTAATAAATTGTAGTAGATTTCAGTAAATTTATCCTTTTGAAATTCAGAAAAAATAGAGTTAAAAATTAAAATTAATACAAAAGTGACCCATATTAAAGAACTTGCAAAAAACGCTATTTCAGTAGAAATTTCAGAACTTATTTCCCTTAAAGAGAGAATAGACGAACGTTTCGAAAAAGCGGTAGATACTATTTACCAATCTACTGGAAAATTAATTATTGTAGGAGTTGGCAAATCTGCACACGTTGCCAATAAAATTGTAGCAACACTTAATTCTACTGGTACGCCGTCTCAGTTTTTGCATGCTGCGGAAGCGATACACGGTGATTTAGGTGTTATCCAAAAAAATGATGTAGTACTCTGCATTTCTAATTCTGGTAATTCGCCAGAAATTGTCTATTTATTGCCTTTTTTGAAGGATTATTCTTCCGCTTTAATTGGGATGACTGGAAATCTAAAATCTAAACTGGCAGAAGCTTCTGATATTGTACTAGATTCTTCTGTAAAAGTGGAAGCCTGCCCCAATAAATTAGCACCTACAAGTTCTACCACGGTACAAATGGCAATAGGTGATGCTTTGGCAATTTGCCTGATGGAGCTTAGAAATTTCAAAGAGCAAGATTTTGCGAAGTTTCATCCTGGAGGTAGTATTGGTAAAAATTTAACCGCAAAGGTAGAACAGTTTATTTCTTCTCAGAAACCATTGGTAGAAGAAAACTCTACCATAAAAGATGTTATCTTCTCCATTTCTAGCTCTAAACACGGGATAACTGTAGTGATGGACGGTCATAAAATCTCAGGCGTAATTACCGATGGTGATTTAAGAAGAATGCTTCTAAAAACGGATAATATTGGCGGAATTTTGGCTAAAGATATTATGTCTAAAAACCCAAAAACAGTAGAAAAAGATGCACTTGCAAAAGAAGCACTTACCGTCTTAAAACAAAATAATATTGGGCAATTGATTGTTACAGAAAACGGAAATTATTTTGGTATTATAGATTTGCATAGATTGCTAGATGAAGGGATAAATTAGGTGGGAAATAGTAAAAAGTATATGTGAAAATATTGGCAACTTGAAACATTAAACTCGGAAGAAAATTAAATATGGCAGAAGAAAAAGAAATGTCCTTTTTAGGGCACATTGGTGAACTTAGAGCGCATCTTGTACGTTCTATTATTGCAATTATTATTGGCGCTTTAATTATTGGTTTCAATATTAATTGGATAATGGATCATATATTTTTCGGTCCTACCAGAAATGATTTTTTTACATTTAGAGTAGTTAATCATTTTTCTAGAGAATTATTAGGTCACGATAGCATTCACCTACCAAAAGATTTTCCGGTGAGAGTTCAGAAGCTCTTCCAGCAGTTTAATGTAATGATGGCGGTTTCTATTTTTGGCGGAATGGTCTTAGCATTCCCTTATATTGTGTGGGAAATCTGGAAATTCATAAGCCCTGCCCTTCACGAAAAAGAAAGAAAAAATTCTATTTTTGTGATTAATGGCATTTGGTTTTTATTTATTTTGGGTGTTATGTGTGGTTATTTTTTAATTCTTCCATTTGCTGTAAATTTCGGAGTCATTTTTAAAATTTCGGACATTATTGTTCCTTTGTATGATTTAAGTGATTACACTACTCTATTTTTACAAGTTGTATTAGGAATGGGCGTAATATTTCTCTTCCCAATGGTGGTTTATTTATTAACGAGTATTGGTATTCTTACTCCTGAATTCCTAAAAACCTACAGAAGACACGCTATTGTAGTCATTATGGTGGTTGCAGCAATTATTACACCTGCAGATGTTCTGAGTATGATGGCAGCAGCTATGCCGCTCGTTATTTTATACGAAATGAGCATTTGGATGAGTATTTATGTATCCAAAAAAATTGAAAAACAAGAAAAAGCTTTAGCAAAAAGCAATTCTTAATTCCATTAAATTTTCTATCAAATCATTATGAAGAAAATTTTAGTTAAAGAAAAGATAAAATGAAATTTTTAGATAAAAAATTCACTCAGGAAACCCTGAAATTGGCGCTTCCGGTAATGCTTACGCAGGTAGGACAAGTTTCGGTAAATTTGTTTGATAATATTATTGTTGGCAAACTTTTGGGTGCAAAAGCTTTGGCTTCTGTATCTCTTGGCAATGCCATTTTTTTCTCTATTTTTATATTTGGCTTAGGGTTTTCATTGGCAATTCCGCCATTGGTTTCAGAGGCACATTCTCAGCATAATCACGATAGAATTAATTCTGTTTTCCGCCATGGTTTTGTGGTAAATCTTACTGTAGGTATTATTTTAGTAGGTCTTATTTTCGGATTTATTCCTTTTTTACCACATTTAGGACAGCCTAAAGAAATTCTTCCTGATACCGTTACCTTTCTAAGTATTGTAACTTTGAGCATTATTCCTTTTATGATGTTTCAAACGATGAGAGAGGTTTCTGAAGGACTTTCATACACCATCGGAGTAACTAAAGCTACTATTTTTGCCAATGTAATTAATATAATTTTGAATTACATATTCATTAAAACTTTTTCTTGGGGAGTAGCTGGTTCTGCCTGGGCTACATTTATTGCAAGAATTTGTATGTTGATTTTCTTGTATTATGTTTTAGTAAAAGAAGAACGAACAAGAAGATACATCAAAGAATTTAGTCTAAAGCTAAGCCTTTTCAGTAAAGAAATTTTTGAAAAATTAATCAGATTAGGCTTTCCTACAGCTCTACAATTATTTTTCGAGGTAACTGCTTTTGCAGGAGCCGCTTTTATCTGTGGATTAATTTCCGCTAAAGACATTGCTTCGCACCAAATTGCACTTTCTATGGCAAGTTTTACCTTTAATCTATGTGTAGGATTTAGTGTAGCATCTACGGTGATGATTGGAAGAAAATTAGGCGAAAAAGATTTCGTAAATCTAGAAAAAGTAGGTTTTAATAATCTAAAAATAGCATTTTTATTTATGTTAATGTGTGGTATTTTCTTTATTCTGGGTAGAAATATTTTGCCCACTTTTTTCACCAAAAAAGAAGATATAGAAGTAATAAAACTAGCCTCAAAACTAATGATTATTGCAGCATTATTTCAGCTTTCAGATGGCATACAAGTTACTGCTTTGGGATGTCTAAGAGGAATTCAAGATGTAAAAATTCCTTCCATTCTTACATTTATTGCTTATTGGGTTATTACGATTCCTTTAGGCTATTACCTTTGTTTTGTGCTAAAAATGGGAGCTTTCGGAATGTGGATAGCCTTAGGAATTGGATTAACGATTTCTGCAGTATTGTTGGTATTAAGATTTAGAAATTTATCTGAAAAGAAAATAAAAAAACAATTTATAAAACTATAAAAAAGAGCCTTTTTCGACATTGAAAAAGGCTCTTTTTTATTTTCATTAAAATATATTATTCTTCAATAATATCTTGTTGATTATTAATGATTTCTTTAGCTTTTTCAAAGTCCTCATCGCTTACCAAAAGAAAATAATCCTGATTAATTGGCATAACTACTACGTTATTCACGTATTCGTTTTTTAGATAACTGTTTATTCCTTCCGAAGCCAATTTAGCTTTCAAAATTTCTAACTCTACCAATATTGTAGATTGTGCTACTACTACCATAATAAATAAATTTCAATGAAATTACGCAATTTTTTATAAATTTCAGATAATTTAATTAAGAAATTTAAAAGGCTTTCTCAAAATTGAAAAAGCCTATTTGTTTTTTTATTAAAAAGTATATCTAATCCCAAAACTAAATCTACCAGGTTCTAAACCTTTTTTTATTTGCATTGTATTATAAAAGCCTGGATCTTTTTGGTATAATCTGGGTCTCCAATCTGCAAAAAAACTAATAGGATAATCTACCAATTCATATTCTGCACCAGCTGTACCTACAATATTAAAATCTTTAACTTCATTAGGATGACCTCCCATTATGTAAGAAGGACCTGCACCTAAGTATAATGCCAAACCATCTGTCTGCTCACTAACGGTGTATATAAACTGAGGAATTACTTGTACAACCGTAAAACCACCTCCATAATTGCCCCCAAATTCCACACCAAAAAATCTAGCTGGCTGCCATTTTGCACTTATACCAACTAATGATTCTCCTACGCCTGTATCTACTTGACCTCCTACTGCAAAATCATATAACTGAGCTTTTCCTAAATTAACTCCTAAAAATAGAATTGCAAAAACGCCAAAATTATTAATCAGTCTTTTCATTTTATTTTGTTTTCAACTTCAAAAATAATAATATTTTCTTTACTTTAATGTGAATTTATTTATAAATCTTCAATTTTTTCGTGGATGAACAAACAAATTTCATCTATTTTTTAAAATTTGAATTCTAGTTTTACATTAAAAAATCTGCCCGTTAATCTTACAGGTACAGGATAAATATTGCTAGAATTAACATCCGTAACCCACTGATTAGCAATAGTATTATTAATATTAAATGCATTGAAAATCTGTACTCCAAGTGCTAATTCCTTAAATTTTCCCCAGAAATTTCCAGATGCTTTATTATCTTTTTGGTCAATAAAAACTTTGGTTAAACCTATATCTACTCTTTTATAGCTTGGTAAATTCTTTTGATAAACATATCTGCTTGCAATATTGGGTAAACCAGTATTAGAATCAATCACTATAGGACTTCCTGATGGCAAACCATTGGCAAAAACCAACATTAAGTTCACCTTCATACTTGGGAATTTTGGCATAAAATCTTGATAAAACATAGAAATTCGAAAACGCTGATCCGTAGGTCTAGAAATATAGCCCATACCATCAATATTTTCTTTAGTTCTCGCATAACTTGCAGAAATCCAAGAATCTACACCCGGAACAAACTCACCAAATAATCTAGCATCCACTCCATATGCATAACCTTCAGAATTATTATCACCTGCATATCTTATTCTCACATTATCAAGATAATACGGAATTAAATTGCTCATTTTTTTATAATACAATTCTGTGGTTAATTTAAAGGGTCTATCTACCATTTTAAACTCATAGTCATTAGCTGCAATAAATTGAATTGATTTTTGAGATTTTATATCACTATTAAAACTTCCGTCTAAATCTTTAATTTCTTTGTAAAATGGCGCTTGATAATAAATTCCTCCAGAAAATCTAAAAAGCATATCTGCGTCCCAATTTGGTTTTATGGCAAATTGTGCTCTTGGAGAAATTATCGTTTCGTTATTAAAATCCCAATGCTGTGCTCTAACACCAGCATTTACAAAAACTCTGCTTTCTCCCCAATAAAACTTCTTAGAAACTTGCGCATAACCAGAAATTCTAGTCGGATTAATATCATTATTTCCTGTAATTTGGTATCTTAATTTCAACTGAGAAGCATCTAAAATCCCAGGAATGGTATTACTTCTAGGCACACTGTAACCCAAAGAATCTACCAATTGCCATTCATTCGTTAAATCTTTAAGTTTCTCTTTTTCGTATTTTACCCCCAATTCAAAATCTGTATTGGCATCTGGCGAATATTTAGCTCTTAGTTGAGTTCCATAAACTCTTGCTAATAAATCATTTCTAGCGTGATCTATCTGTCCGCCCGCATCATACGTTGCAATAGGATCGCCAGTTGCAGGATCAAAAGCTTGCAATAAATAACCAGAGGCAATGCTATAATATTCTTTTTCTCTATTTTGATAAGCAAAATTATCAAGAGTAAAAGTTAATTTTTTATTCGGTTTAAAAGTAACAGAAGCCGTTCCCATCATATTTTTATACTGGTCATCTTCTCTACCTTCATAGCCAACATATAATTTTATAGGTTGCTGAATAGTCCCAAAATCTACTTCCTTATACTTAGGAATCATTTCATAATCATTTTTAGACCAATAACCTAAAAACGAAATCGCCCATTTATCATTAAATTGATAATTGATATAAGATTGAAAATCAAAATATTGAGGATTAAAATCAGTATCTTCATTTAAAGTATTGAGTACCAAATTGGTATTTCGATATCTACCAGAAAACATTGCGGTCAGTTTTTTATTTTTAGAAGCAAAACCTGTAGAAAGTCTTCCTCCGATTAAACTAGCTTCGCCAGAAAGTTCAAATTTGGTAGGTTGTCTGTAATAAATATTAAGTGCAGAGCTCATTTTATCGCCATATTTTGCCTCGAAACCACCTGCAGAAAAACTAATAGCAGAAACCATATCTGGATTTACCACACTCATTCCTTCTTGCAAAGAATTTCTAATAAGAAAAGGTCTGTAAAGTTCAATATCATTAATATAAATTAAATTTTCGTCATAATTCCCACCTCTTACCATATATTGTGAAGACAATTCTGTATTAGAATTTACTGAAGGAAGAGATTTCACCAGACCTTCTACACCACCAGAAAGTGATGCTAAAACCTGTGCTTGTTTCGGAGAAATTTCCAAAGAAGTGAGATCTGTAATTTTTGGTTTTCCTTTTCCTCGGAAAACCACTTCCTGAATATCTTTTGTTTTAGCAGAAGAAACAAATTTTACATTTAAGTACTGATATTTCTGTTTTGGATTAATTTTTTTCTGAAAACTGGTAAAAGTTTCTTTTTCTGCGGTTAAAGTTTGCTCTGTTTCAGCTACAGGAATTTTTACAAAACCATCTGCATTTGTTTTAAAAGATTTTGAGTTATAACTCACGTTTACATCAGAAACAGGATTGCCATTTTCATCTAAAATCTTAAGATTGATTTGAGAAAAAACAAAAACCGGAAATAGGACTATCAAAAATAAGGCGAACTTTTTCAAAAGGTTTAATTTTAATGGATAAATTTAACAAATTTAACGAAATTTTAAAAGTTTTATTTCAAATAAAAAAACCAAGCGAATGGCTTGGTTCTGTTATCTATAAAATTGCTTCTCTTACTCTGGTCAATTTACCTAGCAAATCATCTAGTAAATCCAGCTTTAGCATATTAGCGCCATCTGATTTTGCAACAGAAGGATCCGGATGTGTTTCTATAAAAATTCCATCTGTACCAACTACAATTCCTGCTTTTGCAATGGTTTCTATCAATTCTGGTCTTCCTCCTGTAACACCAGAATTTTGGTTGGGCTGTTGCAAAGAATGCGTAACATCTAGAATTACTGGCGCATAATTTCTCATCGTAGGAATTCCTCTAAAATCTACCACCAAATCTGTATATCCGAAAGAGTTTCCTCTTTCAATAATTGCCATATTATTGTTTCCGCTGTCTATCACTTTCTGAACTGCAAATTTCATAGATTCTGGAGAAAGAAATTGCCCCTTTTTCAGGGTAACCGCCTTTCCTGTTTTGGCAGCAGCAACCAACAAATCTGTCTGGCGCACCAAAAATGCAGGAATTTGCAATACATCTATTCCATAAGAAGCTGCCAATTCTGCGTGATCATTTTCGTGAATATCTGTGGTAGTAGGAATATTGAACGTTTCTCCTACTTTTTGAATTATTTTAAGAGCTTTTTCGTCACCAATTCCTGTGAAACTATCTACTCTACTTCTGTTTGCTTTTTTGAAACTCCCTTTAAAGATATAAGGAATTTGGTATTTATCTGAAAGTTGTACAATTTTTTCGGCAATTTGCAAAGCCATATCTTCTCCTTCTATGGCACAAGGCCCTGCAATTAAAAAGAAATTCTGAGAATTTTTGTGATGAATTTTTGAAAGTGATTGAATCATTATTTATTTTTTATGTTCCAAAATTAATTAAATATCATTGTAAAATCTATTCTTAAGAGAAATTCTTTACTTTTTTGATGAACTCTTCTGGATTTTCGGGAGAAATCATATAAATCTTACCAGATTTCATCGTTATTTTTACTTTGTTATGGATATTGGTAACATACCATACATCGTTTCCGTTGAAATACCCAAAATGCCCAAAAAGTCCGCCAACGCCCATTGTTCTTATATTTAAACCAATTTTAGGATTTTCTTCTATGGTATTTATATCACCAAAAGGAATCTTGATATTCACAAAATTATTTTTAATTACAATTGTTTTATCATTTAAAAATAATTGAGGAATCATCATATAACTGGTAATAAAAGCCAAAGCCATAATGAGACTCACCATAAATAGAGAAACTCTTGGCGCACCCAATTTATACATAACAAACGGAACAGCAACTGCAAAAACCACAAACGAAGTAGTCATAAGTCCTGTTTTTTTGTCCATTTTAGAAGTAAAATTTTTCATAAGATAAAAATATAAAAAATCCGCTTATAAAATTACAAGCGGATTTTTATATTTCGAAAATTTTTATTAAAATTTAATAATAGAAGCCATTTTTTCGTTTTCTTCCATTACGAGTTCATCATCTACTAATATTTTACCAGAATGCTCATCAATAATAATTTTTTTACGTTGAGCAATTTCCATTTGTTTTTGTGGCGGAATGGTAAAGAAAGACCCTTTAGGAGCACCTCTTTCTAATCCTACTACTGCAAGACCGTTGATAGAACTTGTTCTAATTCTGTTGTAAGAAGCTAATAATCTTTCGTCTATTTTTTCAGAAAATTCTTTAGATTTTTCTAAAAGATAATCTTCCTCTTTTTGAGTTTCAGCAATTAGAGCTTCTAGTTCATCTTTTTTGAAACCAAGGTGAGATTGTAACTCATTAATCTTAGCTTTTAATTCGTCTAACAACTCATTTTTATGAGCAATTTTAGCATTAAATTCTTTAATTCTTTTCTCAGAAAGTTGAATTTCTAGTTCTTGGAATTCAATTTCTTTAGCCAAAGCTTCAAATTCTTTATTATTTCTAACGTTGTCTTGTTGAGATTTATACTTCTCCATCAAAGATTTAGAATTGGTAATCGCTTCTTTCTTGTTAGAAATTTCGCTTTGTAAATCTTTAATTTCGTTTTCGAATTTAGAAGCTCTTTTGTTAAGTCCTTCTACTTCTACTTCTAAATCTTCCACTTCAATTGGCAATTCGCCTCTTGTATTGCGGATTTCGTCTAATCTAGAATCAATAATCTGAAGATCATAAAGAGCTCTTAGTTTTTCTTCAACAGAAATTTCGTTTGTCTTAGTTGCCATATCTTTAAAAGAAATAATTTACAGGGTTTGTTTTTTCTGTGGATTTTAAGAATGCAAAGGTAGGAAATTTTTCCGATAAAATCTCAACTATTTGCTCAGTAACAAACTGTTCTGATTCAAAATGCCCAATATCACATATTAAAATCTGGTTTTCTGACTGAAAAAAATCGTGATATTTTACATCACCAGTTAAGTAAGCATCACATCCTGAAGCTTTTGCCGCCGAAATCCCGCTTGCTCCACTTCCGCCAAGAACGCCAACTTTTTTTATTTTTTTATTCAAAAATTCAGAATGACGAATCATTTCTAAATTAAATTTTTCTTTCACCAATTTCAAGAAATCTTTTTCTTCCATTTCATTTTCCAATTCACCAAACCTTCCCAAGCCAACAAATTGATTTTCATTCTCTAAAGAATAAATTTGATACGCCACTTCTTCATAAGGATGAGCCGATTTCATTGCAGAAAGAATTTTATTTTTCTTAAATTTTTCAAAAATTACAGAAATCATTTCTTCATTCGCATTTTCTCTTACATTTTGCGTTCCCGAAAACGGATTAGAGCCTTCAATTGGTTTGAAAGTTCCGTTTCCTTTGATGGAAAAACTGCATTCATCATAGAAACCAATATTTCCTGCACCCGCTTCAAACAAAGCATTTTTCACCTTTTCTGAAAATTCTGTAGGAACATAAACCACCAATTGTAACAAATTTTCAGATTTTGGCATTAAAATGTGTTGATTTTTTAAACCTAATTCATTGCAAATTCTATAATTCACCCCGAAATAATCATTATCAAAAGCAGTATGAATCGCATAAATCGCGATTTTATTTTCGATGGCTTTCAGAACTGCTTTTTCCACATAATTTTTGCCTGTAATAGATTTTAACCCCGAAAAAATAATCGGGTGAAACGTTACAATCACATTGCAACTTTTGGTAATAGCTTCATCTACCACATTTTCCAACGCATCGTGACACACCAAAATTCCCGAAACTTCACGTTCTGGATTTCCGCAAAGCAAACCTACATTATCGAAATCTTCGGCTTGTTTTATGGTAAATATTTTGTCTAATTCTGTGGTGAATTGTTTGATTTTCATTGATATTATATATAAAATTTTATAATTTTTTTAAACCACAAAAGTCACAAAAGAAATAATGATATTTAAAGATTTTCAAAAGTAGTCAAAAGTTTCAAAAATCAAAGATTTTTATAAGGTAATATGGTTTTTACATTTTATTTATAAGTTTCTTTTTATGACAAATTTTTCTTTTTGAGAAAATGTTTCTTTCTGTGACAAAACCGCAGCCCGACTTGAGCGGAAATCCTTTTTTTGTATTGGCAAAAGCGTTGGCAAAAAAAGATTGACTTCGTCGAACATTCTATGTTACTATGCAAATTTTAAGGGTTAATTTTTTTTATTTATTTTG
>ERZ650300.628-NODE-628-length-21588-cov-12.970835_pt1 | contig 21588 bp, 20 predicted proteins | sample MGYA00376236_ERZ650300 | MGnify/ENA primary metagenome ERZ650300 (study PRJEB26733, sample SAMN07839303) | wastewater metagenome | biome: urban; feature: wastewater treatment plant; material: waste water | place: USA: North Carolina | collected 2016-04-28 ...
AACTCTTGTAACTGATAACTTTTCCTTCAAGTCTGCTAATGTCAACGTAAGGAATGATAACGCGTGAATTAATAAATTTTTCGCAAAACTCATATCCTTTGTCGAGATAAATGGCGCCAATCAATGATTCAAATATATTTCCATGTATGTTATCACCAAAATGTTGAACCGGTACTTTACTTTCGATGAATTGAATTAGTTTTAAATCTTTCCCGAGTTCATTGAGGTGCTCTCTACTAACAATTTTTGATCTCATTTTGGTTAGATATCCTTCGTCGCCATAAGGAGCTTTGTTGAATAAATATCCAGCAATAACCGATCCTAACATCGCATCTCCCAAAAATTCCAATCGTTCATAATTCATTGGATTTCCTTGTTTGTCAAGTTTATTTGAGGATCTATGGGTAAATGCTTTTCGGTAAGGCTCTAATTCATTTGGTGGAAAGCCTAATATTTTTTCGAGTGAATTAAAAAAAATCCCGTCTTCAAGAGAACGGGATTTTGAAAATATTTTTTTTAAAATACGCATACGTAATTAGTCAACTAATTTTTTAAACAATACACATGCATTGTGTCCACCAAAACCAAAAGTGTTACTCATAGCAACATTCACCTCTCTCTTTTGTGGTGTATTTAGAGTAAGGTTTAAAGATGGGTCAATTTTATCATCAACCACACTATGATTGATAGTTGGAGGAATTATTCCATGTTGCATGGCTAATATAGAAGCTATAGCCTCGATAGCGCCAGCAGCACCCAATAAGTGACCGGTCATCGATTTTGTAGAATTGATGTTAATGTTTTTTGCATGGTCACCAAAAACTGCACTAATCGCTTTTAATTCAGCTACGTCACCAAGGGGGGTAGAAGTCCCGTGAGTATTGATGTGATCGACATCTTCTGGGTTCATACCTGCATCGCGAAGTGTGTTTTTCATTACTGCGATTACACCAATTCCGTCTGGGTGTGGAGCAGTTAGGTGATATGCGTCCGATGACATACCGCCACCACCAATTTCGCAATAAATTTTAGCGCCTCTTGCTTTGGCGTGTTCATAGTCTTCAAGTACAAGTGCACCAGCACCTTCGCCTAGTACGAAACCATCTCTTGTTGCATCAAAAGGCCTAGAAGCTGTTTCAGGGCTTTCATTTCTGGTAGATAAAGCGTGCATAGAACTAAAACCTCCCATACCAGCAATTGTTACAGCTGCTTCAGAGCCTCCAGAAATAATTACGTCGCACATACCTAATCGGATGTAGTTAAACGCATCAATCAATGCATTGGCAGAAGAAGCACAGGCCGAAACTGTAGTGTAATTCGGACCCATGTAGCCATTACGCATTGAAATATGGGCTGGAGCAATGTCAGCAATCATTTTTGGAATAAAAAAGGGATTGAATTTTGGTGTTCCATCACCTTTTGCATAGTACATTACTTCGTCTTGAAAAGTTTCTAATCCACCAATTCCTGCACCCCAAATAACGCCAACTCTTTGTTTGTCAATATTATCGTCTGTAAGACCAGCGTCTTTTATTGCTTCGTCACTTGCGGCAATAGCGTATTGAGCAAATTTATCTAGTCTGCGAGATTCTTTACGATCCATATAGTTTTCAATATTGAAGTTTTTAACTTCGCATGCAAACTTTGTTTTGTGTTTTTCGGTATCGTAATATGTAATTGGAGCAGCACCGCTCACTCCGTTCAAAAGACCATGCCAGTATTCTTGGATGTTATTTCCAATTGGAGTTAGTGCGCCTAATCCTGTAACTACAACTCGTCTTAATTCCATAACGTATGTGTTTTGTTAGCTTTAAACAAATAAAACCCACGCATTCTTTTATTGTATGAAAAGTACAAAAGAGACATGGGTATTACAATATAAGTATTTTGAAGAGGACAAATCCTCTTGTAAGTATTTAATTGATTTGTAAAAATAATAACACCCGCTTGTTATAATACAAACGGGTGAAAGTTTATTATTTTTTTGCTTCCTCGATGTAAGAGATAGCTTGACCTACAGTAGCAATGTTTTCTGCTTGATCATCTGGAATTTGAATATCGAATTCTTTTTCGAATTCCATAATAAGCTCAACAGTGTCTAATGAATCAGCTCCTAAATCGTTTGTGAAGCTAGCTTCTGTTACAACTTCGTTTTCGTCAACACCTAATTTGTCTACGATAATCGCTTTTACTCTTGATGCAATGTCTGACATAATCTTTAATTTTAGAATTTAATTTGTTGGCAAAAATAAAAAACTTTATTTTAAAACTACTATTTAGTTAATAAATGTATAGTAGAAATGCTAAAATTTATTTTAACAAAGGAGCGGCAAAGCTGTTTTTTTTCGTTTTTTATGCCGTTTTTTGCAAAATAAAATTATTTGTAAGATGAAAAGAATTGTTGTTTTTGCCTCAGGATCGGGTACAAATGCAGAAAATATCATAAAATATTTTTTGAATACATCAAAAGCGAAGGTGGTGAGTGTCTTGACCAATAATCCTTCTGCAAAAGTTATTGAACGTGCTTCAAAATATACTATTCCAACACAAATTTTTTCAAAGCAAGAACTTAATGAAGGTTTTTTATTACAAAAAATTAATTTACTGGAACCAGATTTGATTGTTTTGGCTGGTTTTTTACTAAAAGTTCCTCAAAATCTAATAGATGCTTATCCCAATAAAATTATAAATATACACCCCGCATTATTGCCAAAGTTTGGTGGGAAAGGGATGTATGGTATGCATATTCACGAAGCTGTGGTTGCTAACAAGGAAAAAGAGACTGGAATCACTATTCATTATGTGAATGAAAATTATGATGAAGGGGCTATTATTTTTCAAAAAAGTGTTGCATTGTTAGAAGAGGATACTCCAGAAATTGTAGCAGGAAAAATTCATAAATTAGAACAAGACCATTTTCCTCAGGTTATTGATACGTTGTTGAACGATTAAATATTCTCAAATAACTAGATATTAATCTTGATTAAAGAAATTATAATGGGGCATCAAGTTCATATATACACTGACGGAGCAGCTAAGGGAAATCCAGGAAATGGAGGTTACGGTGTGGTAATGGAATTGGTAGGGACACCCCATAAAAAAGAGTTCTATGAAGGTTTTCGTCTTACTACTAATAATAGGATGGAACTTTTGGCCGTGATTGTAGGCTTAGAAAAACTCAAAAAGCCAAATATGAAAGTCCTTGTAGTTTCAGATTCCAAATATGTTGTGGATTCTGTTGAAAAAAAATGGGTACTAGGCTGGGAGAAAAAAGGCTTTGCAGGAAGAAAAAATGCAGATCTTTGGAAACGCTTTCTAATAGTATATCGCAAACATCAAGTCGATTTTAAATGGATTAAAGGTCATAATAATCATCCTCAAAATGAACGTTGTGATGAATTGGCTGTAATGGCTTCACAACAAAAGCAACTTTCTGTCGATTCTTTTTATGAAAATGAAGAGAAATAATTTTTTAAATTATTGAAAATCAATACTTTTTGTCTTTGGTGCTTTCGGGCTTTGAATCGTTGCAACTTTACACTTTATAAACTATCTTTGCGCCTTAATTCGAAACACAGCAAATGAATAAATTATTGATTGTTGGAACAGTAGCTTTCGACGCAATTGAAACTCCTTTTGGGAAAACAGATAAAATATTAGGTGGTGCGGCAACATATATTGGTTTGTCTGCTTCTTTTTTCAACTTACAATCTGCTATTGTTTCTGTAGTAGGTGACGATTTCCCTCAAGAGCATTTAGATTTATTGACTTCTAGAAATATTGATATATCTGGAATTGAAATCGTTAAGGGAGGGAAAACTTTCTTTTGGAGTGGCTTGTATCACAATGATTTGAATTCAAGAGATACATTGGTTACAGAACTTAATGTTTTGGCAGATTTTCAACCAAAAGTGCCTCAAAATTTCAAAGATGCTGATGTCGTTATGCTTGGAAATCTACATCCATTAGTTCAAAGTAGTGTTTTGGATCAAATGGAAATTACTCCAAAATTAGTAGTTTTAGATACTATGAATTTTTGGATGGATTGTGCGTTACCTGAATTGCTTGATGTGATTAAGCGTGTAGATGTAATTACCATAAATGATGAAGAGGCTAGACAATTGTCTGGAGAATATTCATTAGTAAAAGCGGCTGCAAAAATTCATACCCTTGGACCTAAATATGTAGTGATTAAAAAAGGAGAACACGGAGCGCTTTTATTTCATAATAATGAAGTGTTTTTTGCTCCTGCTTTACCTTTAGAGGAAGTTTATGATCCAACAGGTGCGGGTGATACTTTTGCAGGTGGTTTTTCAGGTTACATTGCTCAAAGTGAAAACATTTCATTTGAAAATATGAAAAACGGAATCATTTATGGATCAAACTTGGCTTCTTTCTGTGTTGAGAAGTTTGGAACCGAAAGAATGGTAAGTTTAGAAGAAAATGAAGTGAATCAGCGATTGAAACAGTTCAAAGCTTTAACGCAATTTGATATCGAACTATAATGACTTAAGCTCAGGAAACTGAGCTTTTTTTAATACACAATTTAATACAATACAACACAACAACAAATACCATGAGTGACGCTTTACAACACGAATGTGGAATCGCTTTAGTTAGGCTTCTTAAGCCACTTGAATACTATAAGGAAAAATATGGATCGGCTTTTTATGGCATCCAAAAAATGTATTTGCTTATGGAAAAACAGCACAACCGAGGACAAGATGGTGCTGGGTTTGCAAGTATAAAATTAGATGTAGAGCCTGGTCAAAGATATATAAGTAGAGTGCGTTCTAATCATGCACAACCAATTCAAGATGTTTTTGCTCAAATTAATTCAAGAATTAACGAAGAGCTTACTCTTAACCCTGAATATGCTGAAAGCGTAGCGCTTCAAAAAGCAAATATTCCTTATTTGGGAGAGTTGTTTTTAGGACATGTTCGTTATGGTACTTTTGGAAAAAACAGTATCGAAAGTGTTCATCCTTTTTTACGTCAAAATAACTGGATGCATCGTAATTTGATTCTAGCTGGAAACTTTAATATGACCAATGTTAAAGAACTTTTCGAAAACTTGGTTGAGTTAGGTCAACATCCAAAAGAGATGGCGGATACTGTTACGGTGATGGAAAAAATTGGTCACTTTCTTGATGATGCAGTGACTGATTTGTATCAAGATTGCAAAAATGAAGGGTTAAATAAAAGAGAAGCTTCGCCTGTAATAGCCGAGCGATTAAATGTCGCAAAGATTTTGCGCCGTGCTGCCAAAAATCTTGATGGAGGCTATGCTATGGCAGGTCTTTTAGGTCATGGAGATGCCTTTGTTTTTAGAGATCCAGCGGGAATCAGACCAGCCTATTTTTATCAGGATGATGAAATTGTTGTTGTGGCCTCAGAGCGACCAGTGATTCAAACAGTATTTAATGTGCCTTTTGAAAAAGTACACGAAATTGATCCAGGAGCTGCTTTGATAATCAAAAAGAACGGAACAGTTTCTATGCAAGAAATTCTTCCAGCAATTACAAAAAAGGCATGTTCTTTTGAGCGAATTTATTTTTCAAGAGGTAGTGACGCTGAGATTTATAAAGAGCGCAAAATGTTAGGTAAACTGGTATTGCCGGCTGTTCTAGAAACAATTGATTACGATACGGATAACACAGTTTTTTCTTATATTCCGAATACTGCTGAAACTTCTTTCTTTGGTATGGTAGAAGCTGCTCAGGATTTTTTGAATCAACGAAAAAACAATTATATTTTAGCCAATAGAAATACGTTAACAGCTGAGAGTTTACAAGAATTATTAGCAGTTAAAATCAGAACTGAAAAAGTAGCGATCAAAGATGCTAAATTAAGAACCTTTATTACAGAAGACAGTAGTAGGGACGATTTAGTGGCTCACGTTTATGATGTGACATACGGAGTGGTTCAGCCAACTGATAATTTAGTGATTATTGATGATAGTATTGTTCGTGGTACTACACTTAAGAAAAGTATCATCAAAATGATGGATCGTTTGAATCCTAAACGTATCGTTGTGGTTTCTTCAGCGCCTCAAATTCGTTACCCAGATTGTTACGGAATTGATATGGCTAAGCTTGAAGGTTTGATTGCTTTTAAAGCTGCTTTGGAGTTGCTTAAAGAAAGAAATCTGTACCATATAGTTGATGAAGTTTATGCTAAGTGTAAAGCACAAGAAAACTTTAAAGATGTTGAAGTTGTGAATTATGTTAGTGCGATATATGATCCATTTACGCCACAAGAAATATCAGATAAAATTGCAGAAATGCTAAGTTCATCTGAAATCAATGCAGAAGTAAAAATTATTTTCCAAACAGTTGAAAATTTACATATAGCTTGTCCTAAAAATTTAGGGGATTGGTATTTTACGGGTGATTATCCTACACCTGGAGGTAACCGTGTTGTCAATCGAGCATTTATGAATTTTTATGAGGGTAAAGACGCAAGAGCGTATTAAAGAAATCATAAAATATGCATTTAATCGGATTTTTATGCATTTCATCGGAAAAGATTGTTAGTAATATTGCTTTGCAGTAGGTTTGGGACACCATAATATTAGTAGGTTAAGTTTATGGTAGATTTGGGGCAAAAAGGGTGGAAGAAATTCCACCTTTTTTATTTTAATCGTTAAATTAATTTGTTTCTGGCAATCATTGCATTCTTGTATTGCTTTTTTGTAATTATTTTAAGAATATTATTTAGGTATATTGTATAAAAAAAGAGTCGTTTTCAATTAAGAAAACGACTCTTTTTTTTGGGATAAAATGGTTACTCACTCAAAGCATTCCAGCCTCTGGCTTTTAATGGAATTTTAGTATTGGCTCGAGTAATCAAATGTGTTCCTTCATTGGGTTCAGTCATATGGCCAATGATGGTGAAGTTGGGATTTCCTTTAATTTTGTCGAAATCAGTAATAGCGATTGTAAACAATAATTCATAGTCTTCGCCACCATTTATAGCAATGGTTGTACTGTCAATATTGAATTCCTCGCATACTGAAATAAATTGAGGGTCTAATGGCAATTTGTCTTCATACAGATTACAGCCTACATTGGATTGTTTGCACAAATGCATAATTTCGGAAGAAATACCATCAGATACATCAATCATAGCCGTTGGTTGTATGTCTAAAGCGTGTAATAAGGTACGAATATCGGTTCTTGCTTCTGGTTTTAGTTGTCGCTCAATCAAATAAGTATAGGCGTCTAAATCAGGTTGTGAATTAGGATTTACTTGAAAGACTTGTTTTTCTCTTTCTAAAACTTGAAGTCCCATATATGCAGCACCAATATCTCCAGTCACTACTAATAAATCGGTCGCTTTGGCTCCGTTTCGATAAACAATCTCATTTTCATCTGCTTCACCCAAAGCGGTAATGCTAATAATCATTCCTTTTTGAGAAGAAGTAGTGTCGCCACCTATTACATCAACGTTGTATGCTTTGGCAGCTCGAGCAATTCCTTCATACAATTCTTCTAAAGCTTCTAACGGGAATCGATTAGAAACGGCTACCGAAACAGTGATTTGTGTAGGTTTGGCATTCATGGCACAAATATCAGATAGATTAACTACAACTGCTTTGTATCCTAAGTGCTTCAAAGGCATATAAGCCAAATCAAAATGTACTCCTTCAATTAACAAATCGGTTGAAACTACTGTTTTTCTTGTGCCAAAATCCAAAACAGCTGCATCGTCACCAATTCCTTTTAATGTTGACTCTTGGTTAATTTCAAAGTTTTTTGTCAAATGGTCGATTAACCCAAATTCACCTAATTGAGCAATACTAGTACGTTGAGGGTTTTTATCTTCAATCATGTTTAATTATGGTTTTTTAAAAAGGCAAAGGTACAAAGAATTAATTGCCAAGTATGCTTCGATTTTCATTGAAAATATGCATCTTTATGTAATTAAAAATTGAAAGTATGAAAGCATTCGATATAGTGACCCTAACGGTCAACCCAGCAGTTGATAAAAGTACTAGTTTTAAAGGATTAGTAGCTGAACAAAAAATTCGTTGCGAAGTGCCAAGATACGATGCTGGTGGAGGCGGAATCAATGTGTCTAAAGCGATTGCTCGTTTGGGAGGCAATTCTATGGCCTTGTTTACTTCAGGTGGTGCAATGGGACAATTGTTGGAAGAATTAGTAGCTAAAGAAAATATTGCCAGTGAGGCTGTTGCTGTTGAGAGTTGGACACGAGAAAGTTTTGTAGCAGTAGACACCAATACCAACTCGCAATACCGATTTGGATTTACAGGAGGTTCATTAACACATGAAGAAAGTGAGCGATTTTTAGCTAAAATTACTGAGTTCAAACCTAAATTTTTGGTCGCTAGCGGTAGTTTGAATGAAGGCTTGAGTTCCGATTTTTACCAAAAAGTTGCGCATATTGCTAAAGAGAACCACTCAAAATTAATTATCGATACCTCAGGAGAAGCTTTAGAAAAAGTCCTTGAAGTTGGCGCTTATTTAATCAAGCCAAACGTTGGTGAACTAGCCAAATTAATTGGCGAAGAGCGACTAGAAATGGAAGAAGTAAACGAGGCAGCCAAGAAAATCATAGCTAAAGGAGGTGCAGAAATAGTAGTGGTATCTCTTGGTCCACAAGGCGCTGTTTTGGTTACCAAAGACCATTATGAGTTTGTTCCGGCTCCCAATGTTGCTAAAAAGAGTACGGTAGGTGCTGGCGATAGTATGGTAGGAGGCATGGTTTGGGCGTTATCCCAAAATAAACCTTTAAAAGAAGTTATTCGATGGGGAGTGGCTTGTGGTTCAGCCGCTACGATGAACGAAGGCACCCAATTATTCAAAGGCTCCGATGCACAGCGATTGTTTGATTGGTTGAAGGACAAATAAGCCCCCTAGCCCCCAAAGGGGGAATAAAAAAACCTGATAATTTTTACTTCATCAGGTTTCTCTATATTGTAATTCCCCCTTTGGGGGTTAGGGGGCTCTAGTCGTTAAGTTTAAGAACCGCCATAAACGCTTCTTGCGGAATTTCTACATTTCCTACTTGACGCATACGTTTTTTACCTTTTTTCTGTTTTTCCAATAGTTTACGTTTACGAGAAATATCTCCTCCATAACATTTGGCAGTAACGTCTTTACGTAAGGCTTTTATGGTTTCACGAGCAATGATTTTCGCTCCAATTGCGGCTTGAATCGGAATGTCAAATTGTTGTCTCGGAATCAACTCACGCAATTTTTCGGTCATTTTTTTACCAATTGTATAAGCGTTGCTTTCGTGAATCAACGCAGAAAGCGCATCCACTTGATTAGCGTTCAATAATACATCCAATTTAACCAATTTTGAAGCACGCATTCCAATAGGAGAGTAATCAAACGATGCATACCCTTTAGAAACTGTTTTCAATCGGTCGTAAAAGTCAAATACTATTTCTGCCAATGGCATATCAAAATTTAATTCCACACGTTCAGTGGTCAAATACGTTTGATTCGTGATAATACCACGTTTTTCAATACATAAACTCATTACGTTACCCACGAAATCAGACTTGGTAATGATAGTCGCTTTGATATAAGGTTCCTCTACACGGTCCAATTTTGATGGTTCCGGCAAATCGGATGGATTGTTAACGATAATAGCTGTTTCAGGCTCTTTTTTGGTATACGCCAAATACGAAACGTTCGGAACTGTAGTAATTACCGTCATATCGAACTCGCGCTCCAATCGCTCCTGAATAATTTCCATATGTAGCATTCCTAAGAATCCACAACGGAAACCAAATCCTAAAGCCGCCGAACTTTCAGCTGTAAATACCAACGAAGCATCGTTTAATTGCAGTTTTTCCATCGAAGCTCTTAGTTCTTCAAAATCTTCTGTATCGACAGGGTAAATTCCAGCAAAAACCATCGGTTTTACGTCCTCAAACCCGGTAATCATATTGGTGGTAGGAGTTTTGGCATCTGTGATGGTATCCCCTACTTTTACCTCTTTGGCTTCTTTAATTCCAGAAATCAAATATCCAACATCCCCAGTTGAGATGACGCTTTTTGGCACTTGATTCAGTTTTAAAGTACCTACTTCATCGGCAAAATATTCATTGCCAGTAGCCATAAATTTTATCTTTTGACCTTTTTTGATTTCTCCATTTACCACACGGAAGATAACTTCAATTCCGCGGAAAGGGTTGTAATGTGAATCAAAAATTAAGGCTTGTAGAGGTTCTTCTTTGTTACCTTTTGGAGGTGGAATTTTTTCGATAATGGCAGCCAAAATATTTTCGACACCAAAACCTGTTTTTCCAGATGCGTGAATAATATCTTCTAATTTACAGCCTAACAAATCAATAATATCATCGCTTACCTCTTCAGGATTTGCACTTGGCAAATCGACTTTATTCAAAACAGGAATGATTTCTAAGTCGTTTTCTAAAGCCAAGTATAAGTTAGAAATCGTTTGTGCTTGTATACTTTGAGCCGCATCTACAATCAAAAGTGCGCCTTCGCAAGCGGCGATTGAACGCGAAACTTCATAGGAGAAATCCACGTGACCCGGAGTGTCAATCAAATTCAAGATATATTGTTCGCCTTTGTAGGTGTATTCCATCTGTATGGCGTGACTCTTAATGGTAATCCCACGTTCGCGCTCCAAGTCCATATTGTCAAGCAATTGGGCTTTTTCTTCTCGAGCGGTAACCGTTTGCGTAGCGCCTAATAATCGGTCGGCAAGGGTACTTTTTCCGTGGTCAATGTGTGCAATAATGCAAAAATTTCTAATGTGTTTCATGCGTTGTCTCTGTCATTAATGGCGAAAAATATCGCTTACAAGCTGCAAATATAGCGCAAAGTTTAGATTTAATTGTATGTTTTTAAAGTTAGTACCGATAACTATTTATTTTTAATCCTCTTACGCTAAGAGTTTATGAATTGATTGATGTGGATGGTATTTTGATACAGTAGTTTTTTATCGATTAGAAGCAGTAGAAAGGTATTGCTGTTGTTTTTGTATATTTGAGAAATGAGTGCAACATCCCCTTTTTTGAAAAATCTACATCTTATTATTTCAGCAGCTATAGTAGCACCTGTTGGTCTGATATATGGTGTTAAACCTAATTTTCTTTTTGAGGTAAGCCTACAATCACCCGACGAATTTTCAATTTTCAAAGCCATAATGGGTTTGTATTTGGGCTTTTCATTTTTTTGGGTTTTAGGAATTTTTCAAAAACAATTTTGGAAAGCGGCAACTATTTCTAATATGATTTTTATGTTGGGCTTGGCAGCGGGAAGAATTATTTCTATTCTTTTTGATGGATTGCCATCTGGTATTTTTGTTTTAGGAACCTTCGGTGAATTGGTATTGGGTTGTTTTGCCATTTATAACTATAGAAAATTTAATGTGCCCAATTAAACATTTCTTTAATGTCCAATGTTAGCAATTTGATATCGAAGTTTTCGTAAAAATACTTATAAAATGCTAAAAATGAGACACTCTTGAGATTAAATTTTATTACTTAAAATTCTTAACTATCTTTGCAAAAAATTTAAGCAATGCCCAAAATTGGCAACATAGAACTTCCAGATTTTCCTTTACTTCTTGCACCTATGGAAGACGTAAGCGACCCGCCTTTTCGCAGATTGTGCAAAATGCACGGTGCCGACTTAATGTACTCCGAGTTTATTTCTTCTGAAGGATTGATTCGCGATGCCATCAAGAGCCGAATGAAGTTGGATATTTTTGATTACGAACGTCCCGTTGGAATACAAATCTTTGGCGGCGATGAAGAAGCGATGGCTTTGTCTTCTAAAATCGTTTCTGCCGTAAATCCAGATTTAATTGATATCAATTTTGGTTGTCCCGTAAAGAAAGTCGTTTGTAAAGGTGCTGGTGCTGGAGTTTTGAAGGATGTCGATTTGATGATTCGTTTGACCAAAGCGGTGATAGATAGTACCCATTTGCCTGTAACTGTAAAAACGCGTTTGGGTTGGGACGATAACTCTATCAACATCGATGAGGTGGCCGAACGTTTGCAAGATATTGGCGTTGCTGCGTTGAGTATTCACGCTAGAACACGCGCCCAGATGTACAAAGGTCATTCCGATTGGTCACACATTGCTCGTGTGAAAAACAATCCAAGAATTACGATGCCGATTTTTGGAAATGGCGATATCGATTCTCCTGAAAAAGCTTTAGAATACAAAAACAAATACGGAGTCGACGGGATTATGATTGGTCGTGCCGCCATTGGTTATCCTTGGATTTTTAATGAAATCAAACATTTCTTTAATACAGGAGAACATCTGGCCAAACCCACGGTGGCTGATAGAGTAGAAGCGGTTCGCAACCACTTGACTTGGGCTATGGATTGGAAAGGCGAACGTCACGGAATTGTAGAAACAAGACCACATTATACCAATTATTTCAAAGGAATTCATTCGTTCAAAACCTACAAACAACAATTGGTTACGCTCGATAAACCAGAAGAATTATTTGCTGTACTAGATGAGATTATCGACGCTTATTCTGGGTATGAAGTGGTGTAAATAATTGGTTTAGCTACCTTGTTTTTTTACTATATTTGACTAAACAATAGTTATTATGAGTGTTCAAGCAGAAAAATCTTTTTTAATTGATTTACTTCAAAATAGTAATGATGCTTCATTTATTCAGAAAGTAAAAAACTTTGTTTTGAAGGAAATGGAAGCTATCCCTTTAACGGAAAATCAAAAAAAGGAATTGGATAAAAGAATGTTAGAGCATAAGGAAAACCCTAAGTCTGGTTTAGATGCTTTTGATTTTTTAGATAAGCTAGCATCCAAATATGAATTATAAAAAGCTTATTCTAAAGACAAATGCTGCCGTTGAAATAGAAGAAATAATGGCTTTTTATGCGTCTACAAATCTAGCGATATATAAAAAATTCTCTTCCGAACTCAGAAAAGCATTTCAAGTAATTCAACGAAACCCAGAAAGTTTTCAATATAGATATTCAAAAATTAGGGTGTTTTGGTTGCGGAAATTTCCCTACGGATTGTATTATTTTATAGAAGAACAAGAAATTGTGATTGTAGCGTTTTGGCATTCAAAAGAAGATATTCCCAATAAGTTACCTAAAATTTTATAGTCTTTTAATCCAACAACTTCTTAGTTACTCTACTACTAGCAATCAACGAAGCTAAAAAGCCAAGCGTGATAATGGTCACCATTACGATTGCGATGTTTTCAACACTAAAAACGACTGGATAAGCCAATGTTGGGGTAATCATAATCCACTCGAATTGTTGTTGCAATAGCACAATTACGATGCCCAAAAGCAATCCAATGATTCCGCCATAAACACTCAATAAAGTCCCTTGTAGCAAGAAAATATTGCGAAGACTCTTGATTTCGGTTCCGAGATTGAATAAGGTTTTCAGGTTGCCTTTTTTGTCCAAAATCATCATAATCAAAGCCCCAATCAGGTTAAAAAGCGCCACGACAATAACCAGGGTGAAAATTAAATACACCGCAATGTTTTCGGTGTTCAACATTTTATAAAGCGACTCGTTCAACTGCGCTCTGTTTTTTAGCGTGATTTTATTCTTGAAAATCGTTTGTAGTTGCTCAATAATAGCGTCTTCATCTGCATTTGGACGAAGTTTAAATTCTATTCCCGAAATTTGGTTGGGTTGGTATTCTAGTAATTCTTGTGCCAATCCCAAATCGGCAAAAACGTATTTTGAGTCCAAATCTTCACTAATCGAATAAATCCCAATCGGAATCAAATCAGTCTGGTTAAAGGCTTCTGATGGAATAGTAATCGTCCCTTTGCCCGGCCTTGGCACCATAACTTCTAGCGTCGTATTGTAATCAAACAAACCCATCGAGAATTTTTGCGCCATTCCGTATCCTACGACAACTTGATAGGTGTTGGGTTGCAGCCATTGTCCGTTGTATAATTTTTTTTCAATGGCGTTTACTTTGGTGAATTGCGTGTCCACTCCTTTCAAATAAGTCACTTCTTGCTTGTCTGCAAAAGTAAAAAGCACTCGTTCTTCAATAATTTTGGAGAACGAAGCAATTCCGGCTATTTTTTTGATTTCTTGGTCTTGTTTGGGAGTAACAAAAAACGATTTGCCAAGGGTAGGCGTCGCTTTTAAATCGGGGTCAATTTCGTTGGTAAACGAAAGGCTAAATTCTTTCAAACCGCTAAATACCGACAGCACTACAAAAAGCGCCATAGCACCCACAATGATGCCTAAACTAGCTATACGATTAATGATGTTAATAGCGCTGTTTTTGCTATTACTCCTAAGGTATCGGTGCGCGATGTAAAGCGGAAAATTCAATTTAAAACTGTCTGCGTTTTTCTAATAAATCTCTGTTTTCAATAGGATTTTCTTGATTTTTCAAGGCATTGTCGATTTTCTCGATATAATCCAACGAGTCATCAATAAAGAAAACCAAATTAGGAACTCTACGCAATTGCAAACGAACACGTTGCGACAAATCGTGTTTTATCAAGTTGGTATTCGTTTTTATGGCTTCTAATGTTTCTTTTGCCTTCTCTTGAGGAAAAATACTTAAATGCACCGTAGCTACCGATAAATCTGAGGTTACCACTACTTTGGATACTGAAATTACTAAGTTAGTAACGCCATTTTTTCTCACTTCACCTTGCAAAATGTCCACCAAATCTTTTTGGATTACACCGCCTATTTTTTTCTGTCTATTTGTTTCCATACTGCAAAAATACTACTTTTAAGCTTTATTCGAACAAATTTTCAACGTAACAATCCTGATTCTAAAATAATCCGATTGGAAATCAGGAGCTATTTCCTGCTGTACGCTATATCTTTGCTGCCGAACCCCGGCAGCAAAGGATGCCGCTTCCATCAGGGCTAGGGTTTAGGATAATCGAGAAGTTTTATTTATTGTTCGATATTTTCAACCGTTTGGTGAAATTCAAATAAAAAAATAACCACATAGAACAATAGATTACAGTTTATGAAAAAGAATAAATAGAAATAGTTCTATCTCACACATAGTATACTATGTGAATAGTAAAACGTCTATCTTTTCTTTTACGAATAATAAATTCTATGTTTCTCCCTATGTGGTAAAAATAATTTCAACTAAAGGGTATAACCCGTTGGGTGAAATTCTAATAAAATAAAAACTAAACCACATAGAGCCATAGATTAATAGCAAATCAACATAGAAAAAAACAGAAATAGCACTATTTCTCACATAGATGAGCTATGTGAATAGTAAAACGTCTATTTATTTCTCTTAAAAAAACTACAAATTCTATGATTCTATGTGGTAAAAAATAATTTCACCCAACGGGTTAAAGGGTATAAAAGTTTACTAACAACAAACACACTATGCAAAGCACTTCCTTTTCAATATATGACGCATCTGCTGGCTCGGGGAAGACCTATGCATTGGTCAAAGAATACCTCAAAATTATTCTCGTCGCCCCCAAAAACGATGCCTATCGTCATATTCTGGCCATCACTTTTACCAACAAAGCGGTACAAGAAATGAAGAGCAGGATTGTAGGTAGCCTATCCGAATTTGCCAAAGACGAACCCAATGCCAAAGCACTTGATTTAATGCAAGATTTGGCTATTGATACACAGTTATCTTTGATTCAAATCAAAACCAAAGCGCAACAAATCATCAAGCATATTATTCATAATTATGCCGCTTTTGATATTTCTACCATCGATAAATTTACGCATAAAGTCATTCGTGCTTTTGCGCTTGATTTGAATCTCCCGATGACTTTCGAAGTGACCTTGGATACCGAAAATTTATTAGTCGAAACCGTAGACGCCATTATTGCTCAAGCTGGCGAAGATGCAACCCTAACGCAACTTCTCATAGATTTCACTATGGAGAAAACCGATGACGATAAATCGTGGGATATTTCAAGGGAAATTTTAGAAACCGGTCGACTAGTGCTGAATGAGAACAATCGCAATGAAATTGCTCAATTTCAAGACACTTCGATTGGTGAGTTTGTAAAAATAAAAGAGAAATTGTTGCAACTCAATCGCGATTTAGAACAAGAGACGATGACTGCTGCAGCTGCAATTTTAGCACAAATAGACTCAAATGGCATTGATCCAAAATCTTTTTCTGGGGCTTATTTTCCAAAGCATCTTTTAAGTATTCAGGAAGGAAAATTTAACCCTAAGAACAAAACCTATCACGAATTTGATGATATAAAAATCAACAAAACGGCCAAAGATAGAGCGATTATTGAGGCCTTAATTCCTGAGTTTTTGAGTCAGTTGGCTGCTATTTATAAAGTTTTTGAAAAAATTAATTTTTATAAAGCCTTTCTAAAAAACATTACACCTTTGTCCTTATTGAATACGGTTAGCAACGAATTGGCTAAAATTCAAGAAGAGCAAAATGTGCTTTCCATTGCCGAGTTCAATGCGATTATTCATCGAGAGATTCAAAATCAACCTGCACCTTTTATTTATGAGCGCTTAGGAGAGCGGTACCGCCATTTTTTTATCGATGAGTTTCAAGATACTTCCGAAATGCAATGGCAAAATCTCATTCCGTTAATTGATAATGCCTTGGCGGGTCAAGATGATTATGGCGTAAAAGGAACTTTGATGATTGTGGGTGACCCCAAACAATCGATTTATCGTTGGAGAGGCGGGAAAGCAGAGCAATTTATCGCTTTGAGCAAAGACCATAATCCGTTTAGCAATCCAGATAAAAAACTGATTCATTTGGACAAAAATTATCGAAGTTATTCCGAAGTAATTGACTTTAATAATGCTTTTTTCAAGATGTTATCGGCTGAATTCACCAATGTAGATTACAAAGATTTATACGAAAATCACAGCCATCAAAAAGCAAATGATAAAACGGGTGGTTATGTAAATATCTCTTTTATTCCTCAGTCAGTCACTAATGAGGAGGAGGAAACACTTGATAAAACAGCATTGTATGTTTTGGCAACATTGCAAACGATTCAAAAAGTAATCGCTCAAGGATTTGAATACAAAGACATCGTTATTCTTACCCGAAAACGCGAACAAGGAATTGCTGTAGCGAATTATTTAACGGAACAAAACATTCCTTTGCTGTCCTCAGAGACTCTGATGATACAAAATGCCACGGAAGTTCGTTTTTTGATTCATTTGTTGCGCTATTTGAATAATAGCAATGACTTAGAAGCCAAGGTGAATTTTTTGTATTTCATTGCCAAAAACAAACAAGATGTAGTAGCTGTCCCTGATTGTATTGCGCAAGGAATGGCATTGTCAAACGAAGCTGATTTTGAGGCTTGGTTGCAGCAGTTATTTGGGGTGCAATTTTCATTTCAGGATATCCGAAAAAAAGCCTTGTATGAAGCGGTCGAGATTAGTATTGCTAAGTTTTTGACTGCAGAAAATAGCAATTCGTATGTGCAATATTTTTTAGATATTGTGCTTGAACGAGACATTCGCAATCAAGCTGGAATAGCAGATTTTTTACTGTTTTGGGAGAAAAATGGCTCCAAATTCAGTATTCCTTCTCCAGAAGGTAGCAATGCAGTCCGAATAATGACCATTCATAAATCCAAAGGACTGGAGTTTCCCGTGGTAATTATGCCTTTTGCTGAGGAAGATTATTCACGCAAACCCAAAGATAAATTATGGCTTGATGCCGAAAAGGAAGAGCTCGGATTAGAGAAAGTATTGATTGATAATAGTAGTGCGGTTGAGGGTTTCGGAGCAGAAGCATCCGAAGTTTACCATCAAAAAAAGCAAGAAGAATTGTTGGATAATATCAACGTTTTGTATGTAGCGTTGACTAGGGCAGAGGAACAATTGTATGTTATTTCTAATATGAACTTGTCCAGTAAAGGTGAGGTGCCAAAGAACAATATGTGTACTTTCTTTATTCAATATTTAGAGAGCCAAAATCAATTTGACAGCGAAAAATTAACCTATGATTTTGGTTCTGCTACCAAGCTTTCAAAATCGGTAAAACATATCGATTCCACCAAACCCATTCCTGTAATAGATGCATTTTTAGACCCTAAAAATATTAAGATTGCTCAAAAAGAAGCCTTAATGTGGGGCACACAACAGCAAGAGGCCATTGCTTACGGAAACGTGGTGCACGAAATTTTATCACTAGTAAAATATCAAAAGGATATTGAAAAGGCCATCGAAATTGCTTTGGCAAATGGTTGGATTCATTTCGAACAAACAGCAACGGTAACTCAAACGATTCAGGCTATTGTTTCACATCCTGAGTTGGTGGGCTATTTTGAGGAAGGGAATCAAGTTTTTAATGAGCAAGCCATTATTCAAAACGAAGGAAAAACAATAAAACCTGACCGTATGGTTTTGAAAGGTGCCAATGAAATGCTGTTGTTGGATTATAAAACAGGAGTTCATAATGTTAAATATCAGCAGCAATTGGAGAATTATCAAGAAGCTATTGAGAAAATGGGATATAAAGTAGTTAAAAAGGTATTGGTGTATATCGGATTAGCAATCGATATAGTAAATTTGTCATAAAAACTAAATTTAGAATATAAAAACACATACTATGTACGGTAAGATACAAGAATACTTGCAAAACGAATTGCAAACCATCGAAGCTAATGGCCTTTTTAAAAAAGAAAGAATCATAACTTCAGCTCAAGGGGCAGAAATTACAGTGAATGGTGAAACCGTACTTAATTTTTGTGCCAATAATTATTTAGGACTTTCTTCGCATCCAGAAGTTATCCAAGCCGCAAAAGATACTTTAGATTCACACGGCTTCGGTATGTCATCCGTTCGTTTTATTTGTGGTACACAGGATATTCACAAAACCTTAGAAAAAAAGATTGCCGATTTTTACGGTACTGAAGATACTATATTATATGCTGCCGCTTTTGATGCTAATGGAGGTGTTTTTGAACCTTTATTAGGAGAACAAGATTGTATCATTTCAGATAGTTTGAACCACGCTTCAATAATAGATGGTGTGCGTTTGTGTAAAGCGGCTCGCTATCGTTATGAAAACAGTAATATGGAAGATTTGGAGCAGCAACTAATCAAAGCTACTGAAGCAGGTACACGTTTTAAATTGATTGTTACTGATGGTGTTTTCTCTATGGATGGACTTGTAGCGCCTTTAGACAAAATTTGCGACTTAGCCGATAAATACGATGCACTAGTGATGGTTGATGAATGCCATGCTGCTGGTTTTATTGGGGCAACAGGAAAAGGAACATTAGAAGCTAAAGGAGTAATGGGACGTGTTGATATCATTACAGGTACCCTTGGTAAAGCCTTAGGTGGAGCAATGGGTGGGTATACTACAGCTAAAAAAGAAATTATTGAAATTTTACGCCAACGTTCGAGACCTTATTTGTTTTCAAATTCATTGGCTCCAGCTATAGTTGGCGCCTCTATTAAGGTCTTCGAATTGTTAGAGAAAGATACATCACTAAGAGATCAATTAGAATGGAATACCAATTATTTCAAACAAGGGATGCTTAAAGCTGGTTTTGATATTATTGATGGGGATTCAGCTATTGTGCCTGTAATGTTATACGACGCGAAGTTGGCACAAACAATGGCCAATGAGTTGTTAAAAAATGGAGTGTACGTTATTGGCTTCTTTTTTCCTGTAGTGCCAAAAGAGAAAGCGAGAATCAGAGTGCAGTTGTCTGCCAGTCATACTAAAGCACACTTAGATAAGGCGTTGAGTACTTTTGAAAAAGTGGGAAAACAATTAAAAGTTGTTTAATATCGCTGATTTTGTTTTTTTTGTAGGTTTTTTTTAGCTTTTAATTTTGCGGATAAAAATTAAGTTGCTATTTTTGTTTATAATTAACTAAATTTTAATAGAATCACTATGAAACATCTTAACAAACTTTTAGTTGCTGTATTGATGGCTGCGGGTTTATCTTCGCAAGCACAGGACAGTAACAATCCATGGGCTATTACCATAGGAGCAAATGCAGTTGACTCAAGATTAAGTGCTGGTCCAGATCACGTAAATTGGTTTCAACAACACTTTTCTCAACCTTTCGCAGTAAAAGACAATTGGAACATTCTTCCTTCAGTATCTTATCTTAATGTATCAAGATATATTGGAAGCGGTTTTACATTCGGATTGTCTGGATCAGTTAACAAAATTGATAAATACGTTAACTTTAATCCAACTGCTGCTAATGCTGATAGTAGAGGTATGGTTGTAACAAATCCTGGTGATTTAATGTTTTACGGAATTGATGGTACTGTGAAATACAGTTTCATGGATTTAATTGGAACAAAATGGTTTGATCCAAGTTTACAAGCAGGTGGAGGTTATACTTTCTTAGGAAAAGACAGCTTCGGTCACGTTAATTTAGGAGTTGGATTAACTTTTTGGTTTACTGAAAATGTTGGTTTAGCATTGTCTTCTGGATACAGAATGGCATTGCCTAATGACGAAAGAAATGATGCTGCTGGTTTGCCAGAAAAACCATCTTTAGTACAACACACTGCTGGTATCGTATTCAAATTTGGAGGTAAAGATACTGACGGAGATGGAATCTACGATAAAGATGACGCTTGTCCAGAAGTTGCTGGTTTAAAACAATTCAACGGATGTCCTGATACTGACGGTGACGGAATCGTTGACGGAAGCGATGCTTGTCCAGATGTTGCTGGTTTAGCTGCTTTCAACGGATGTCCTGATACTGACGGTGACGGAATCGCTGATAAAGATGACGCTTGTCCAGATGTAGCTGGTCCTGCTTCAACTAAAGGTTGTCCTGATACTGACGGTGATGGTCTTGCTGATAAAGATGACAAATGTCCTACTGTTGCAGGTCCTAAAGAAAATGCAGGTTGTCCTTGGCCAGATACTGACGGGGACGGTGTATTAGACAAAGATGATAAATGCCCAACTGTAAAAGGAACTGTTGCTAATCAAGGTTGTCCAGAAGTTTCTGCTATTTTTTTAAGTTCATCTCGCTTTGCATCCCAATACGCTTGTGGTGATGTAATGTGATATTTGATATTGATAGCGTTTTTCTTTAAGGCTTCAAAGAAAATAGGTACATTGGTATTCTGCACAATCCAAGGAACGGTTCCCATGATGTGAGGAATGGCAAAAAAATCTGAACAGAAAGATGGCAGATTGCTGTACATTACAGAAATTCCTGCATTGATGCCTTCTTCTTGATTAATGAGCGGATAAATAAACGGTCTGGTTACATCATCTTCATTTTGTAAAATGATGTGTGTAGGTGTTTCTTTTTTGCCTACTACCATTGGTTTATTAGGCGCAATATGCTCTAATTTATAGACAAAAGGCTCGCCAATTCTCCATCCTTTTTTCATTACAAATTTTGTGTAATGACTTTCTATGAAAGAGAAATCTGTAGAAGCTTTCAAAAGGTATTTTTCGTAGTTCCAAGATTTAAGCCATTTTTCAACTTCTGCATTTCTTTGGTATTTGCGGACAAGGTTTCCTTTTTCGTCAAATTCTTCAGCGTAAAGTTTAGGACCTTTACCCCAATTTAAACCGAGTTTTCGGTTCATCATTCCCGTTGTGAATTGCTTTCATTTTTCAGTATCTTTGGGATACAAAACAACTTCCTCCAGCTGTGGAGACTCCAGTTTG